>ENA-OQRC01001563-OQRC01001563.1-human-gut-metagenome-genome-assembly--contig:-NODE-1563-length-14663-cov-3.611993_pt1 | contig 14663 bp, 10 predicted proteins | sample MGYA00243236_ERZ505102 | MGnify/ENA primary metagenome ERZ505102 (study PRJEB26097, sample SAMN02712089) | human gut metagenome | biome: Gut microbiome | host: Homo sapiens | place: Denmark... | reverse complement strand
TTTTTTAACTTTGATAAAGCAATATTTTTTGTCTGATCCGGCTGTTTTTGTTCATTGCCCTTTAATATCGCTTGAAGTTTAATCGGCGTTAACGCATTATAAAATATAGACGCTTTTTCCCCATCATCTGAAACTACAATTACAAAATAACATACTCCACCATCATTAAAATAATTTCTAAGATTCTTATATTCAACCGGATATGTAATACTCTTTCTGTGTAAAAGTTGATTATTATTCTTTCCTTTTATTTGTGTGGGTATTCTATATTGTATATGTTCTGCTTTCAAGTCAATGTTGTTATAAAGATAGATGTCTCCATCCCATGAAGGGCCTTTATCATTTTCTTGAAGCAGCTCATCCATCTTATCGTGTAATCGAATTGTTTTCTTAATTGCCTCTACTGCACCTTTTTCTATTTTAATTGAATTCACGATTCACACTCCCATCATAAAACACATACTACTATCTAAAACTGTATTTACTTTTCGTATTCTAACTGACAAATTTTTTCCATGTTTTTTGTGTTGTAATAACATACTATATTCATTATACATGATTCACTTTATAAATTCGAGAGAAACTATGTCTTAATACTTAAAATATCTGCATATAAGATTTACTTATTATTTTGCTTTTGTGATTTGTTATTTTAATTAACATCATTCTTGTGTTTTCACTTATTTTCTGTTACAATACTTCAGTAAGTAAAATGTAATTAGCATATAATGTTATTTTGCATAACAAATTCACGTAGAAAGGAACACCCATGCAAAAATTATCCAAATCACGTCTCGCAGACACCATTGCAAGACGCCGCAAAGAACAAAATATTACCCAGGCAGAACTTGCAAACATCACCGGCATTAATCGCGCATTAATCTCGCGCATTGAACAGCAAGATTTCATGCCATCCATTGAGCAATTGGAAAACATTGGTGATGCACTGCATTTTGACATCACAGAATTATTTATAAACAGTGATGCCGAGAAACTCCATTCGCCGTCTCCTCTCAACATTGCTGTAGCCGGTACCGGATATGTGGGATTATCTGTCGCTACATTATTAGCACAGCACAATCATGTAACAGCTGTTGATATCATCCCTGAAAAAGTTGAACTGATAAACAATAAAAAGTCACCCATTCAAGATGACTACATTGAAAAATATTTTGCGGAAAAAGACCTTGACCTGACCGCAACATTGGATGCAGAAATGGCATATAAAGAGGCCGATTTTGTAGTTGTTGCGACTCCCACCAATTATGATAGCCGGGAAAACTTCTTCGACACGTCTGCGGTGGAGACTGTCATCCGGTTGGTGATGAAAGTGAATCCGGAAGCTATCATGGTTATCAAATCCACCATCCCGGTGGGGTTCACAGATTCTGTTCGGGAGAAATATCACTGTGCGAATATCATCTTTAGCCCGGAGTTCCTGCGAGAGTCCAAGGCGTTGTATGACAACCTCTACCCTAGTCGCATCATTGTGGGTGTGGATATGCGAGATGAGAACCTTGTAGAAGCGGCACACACCTTTGCGCGACTATTACAAGAAGGTGCCATTAAGGAGGATATCGATACTCTTTTCATGGGCTTCACCGAGGCTGAAGCAGTCAAATTGTTTGCGAATACATATTTGGCACTGCGTGTTAGCTATTTCAACGAACTTGATACTTACGCCGAGATGAAAGGTCTGAATACGCAGCAGATCATCAAGGGCGTTTGCCTTGACCCACGTATTGGTGACCAGTACAACAATCCGAGTTTTGGTTACGGTGGCTACTGCCTGCCCAAGGACACAAAGCAGCTTCTTGCCAATTATGCCGATGTGCCCGAAAGCCTCATTGAAGCCATTGTGGAATCCAACCGCACTCGCAAAGATTTTATTGCGGATCGCGTACTCCAGATGGCAGGCTACTACAGCTACGGAAAAGAAAATGAGTACAACGCAAGAAAAGAGAAATCTTGCGTTATCGGTGTCTATCGTTTGACGATGAAGTCTAATTCTGACAATTTCCGTCAGTCCTCTATTCAGGGGGTTATGAAGCGCATCAAAGCAAAGGGAGCAACGGTCATCATTTACGAGCCTACGTTGGAGAATGGCACAACGTTTTTTGGTAGTGAAATCGTAAATGACCTTGAGGAGTTCAAGAAGCGCAGTCAGACTATCATTGCAAACCGTTATGATAGCTGTTTGGATGAGGTTCGGGCTAAGGTTTATACGCGTGATTTATTCCATAAAGATTAGTCGTACATTTTTCGGGGTTCGTTCTTGGAAACGGTGCGATGTAAAGATGAGGAAAAGGGGAGAAGAAAACGAATCAGAAACCTTGCGTATGCAGCATGCGTAGATATGGGGTTTCGAGTGCACGGTTGTTGACAGTATAATATATATGTAATATACTTATAATTATATTGGGCTATTCCGCTCACTTTTTGGAGAGTGCGAAACTCCCGATTTTGAAGGGAAGGAGTGTGCATTTGTGCGCAAGAGTTTATATATTCTAATCCTTGTGATTTTGGCTGGCGGTGTAGTTCTTACATTGTACTCGCCGGATGTACTCTCGCTGCTGTTCATCCTTATCATGGTGGGCATCATTGTGGCGGCGATTCTGGGCGGAGTTCTGCCGGTACTACGCTATGACCAAGCTTTGGAGCGTGGTTTGGAAAGCATTGACCGTGCAATGGAAGTTCAAACAAGTTCTACATGGTCTGCGATTCTCGGATATGAGGATTTTTTCGGGCAGCGTGTGTTGGATCAGTTCTTTGACGAGTATCGGAACAAGGTGAAGGGACAGCAGGAGAGCGGACAGGTACTGTGCGATATTGATGAATATATCAACGAAGATGTGCTGTCACTGCATAGCTGGCAGACACTCGTCAACCAGGTGCCAGGCATGCTGACGAGCCTTGGTATTCTGGGTACTTTTATTGGTCTGCTGATCGGTATCCGTGGAATTGGTTTCAGTACGGTGAATGATGCACTGACCAGTGTGCAGACACTGCTGTCCGGTATCCAAATGGCATTCTATACCTCCATTGCAGGTGTGATCTTGTCGCTGATTTTTAATATTCTGTATCGTTCTGCGTGGAATGCTCTGATGCGGAGTCTGGGTCTATTTGTTGATTCTTTTCATAAAAATGTTATCCCGTCGGTAGAGGAACAGACACTCTACCGGGAGCGCAGAGAATTTAACCAGATCGCACAGCTGTTGGATCGTCTGCCCAAGACACCGGCATTCTCTGTATCGAATCCAGCAGTGGCCGCAGGCGGAGCGGAACATGAAAAGATCCTGATGCCGCAGATTTTGGATGGTTTGCGAAACGGGGAATTTACTTTCCAGCTGCAGCCTCGCTTTGATATCAATACCCGAAAGGTTGTTGGAGCGGAAGCTCTCGTTCGCTGGAATCATGGAAAAATGGGAGTGATTCTGCCCTCGATCTTTATTCCGATCTTGGAGCAGAACGGCTATATTACCAAGCTGGATCAATATATCTGGGAACAGGTTTGCGTGACGCTGCGTCACTGGATTGATGCGGGTCTCCGCCCGGTTCCCTTATCGATCAACATGACCAAAATGGATATTCTGGCGATGGATGTGGTGGATTTCTTTATCAAACTGGTCAAGAAATATCGCATTCCGCCGCGTTATCTGGAAATCGAGGTTGCAGAAAATGCTTATCTGAATGCCATGGACTCGGTGCGTGAAATCGAGGAAAAACTGCGCGCAGAGGGGTTCCGTGTGGTGATGGATGGCTTTGACGGCGATTTTATCGTCCTGAAGGATACCGATAAGATCAACGCCGATGCGATCAAGCTCGACCTGCGCCGGTTTGCAGGCCGACAGAATGCCGGTGCGGTGACGGATGTGTTTGCACAGGCCCGGAAGATGAAGCTAAACCTGATCGCAGAGGGTGTGGAGAGCATGGAACAGCTGGCGATCCTGCGCAAGGCGGGCTGTTCGGAAGGGCAGGGCTTCCTGCTTTCGCGGCCGGTGACCATTCAGGAATTTGAGAACATGACAAACGAAGGCTCTGTACGATGAAAACAAAACGGAAACGTCCAAACGAAGAACTGAATTTCTGGCAGCCCGCAACCGATATGTTCAGTGCGCTGGTTTTGATTTTGCTCCTGATCATTTTGTTGCTGTCGCTCTATCTGGTCAACATTGACGACGATGACCAGATCGACCCCGACCCGGGTAGTTCGGTGTCCTCAAACAGCTACGACGGCGTTGGCGCGGTGATCTCGCGGCCGGACGGCGGACATCAGGACGCCGATGGAGACGACGGCGGCGGTGCGGGTTCCACCCCGGACGGCTCCTCCATTGCAGACCTGCCCGGCGGCCCGGATGATAATGTTGCCGGCGGCGGTGGCGGCGGAAGCGGCACCGGAACAGGGGATGGCCCGGATAAGGGCATCAAGTCCGCCGTGTTCGTGGTGATGGTGGATGCCGAGACAGACCGCACCATCAAGGAAGCAGGCGTGCAGTTTGAGCTGTATGGTGCGGACAATTCGCTGCAGATATTAAATGTATATTATCCCGAGAAGGTCTCCTTCCGCAAGTACGAAACGACGGAAGCAGGCACCTTCTATTTCCCGGAAAAACTGCTGCAGGGCCAGTACATCGTCCATGAACTGACGGAACCGGAGGGCTACGATGCCGCCGAGAACCAGGAGTTTGATCTGGACGACCTCTACGACTGGCCTGACCCCTACGTAGTCAAAATGCCGCTCAGCCCGTCCCGGAACATCATCCGCGTGCAAATGAACGATGCGGAGACTGGCATGGCCGTGACCGGCGGCACGTTCGACGTAATCGCAAAGACGGACATCTCGACGCAGGACGGCACGCTGCGCTACCGGGAAGGTCAGATCGTGGATGAGATCGTCTGCGATGAGAACGGCTATGGCGAAAGCAGTGAGCTTTACCTGGGTGAGTACATCATCCGGCAGAAGGACATCCCGCAGTACTATGCAGGACAGACCGAAGAACTGGACTGCATGGTGGAAAAGAAATCCGAAGTGGAAGCCCCGCTAAACACAGTGGATTCTGAGCGCAGCCGCATCATCCTGACGCTGGCGGATGAGCTGTATTCTTCCCGCGGCATCGAGGGGGCCACCTTCCAGATCACGGCCAACGGCAGAACGACCACGGTCACGACGGATGCGTCCGGCCGCATCGTGCTGGAGGAGCTGGAAAAGAACACGACCTATACCATCTGCCAGACCGGTACGGCAGAGGATTATGCCATCGATCCGACGGAGTATACCTTCAATGTGACAGCCGACGGCCGCATCGACGGTGAGGCCCAGAAGGAACTGAACCTGACCAACCGGGTCATCCGGGTCAGCATTGGCGCGGCATCCAACATTCTGGGCGGCCAGCGTGCCGGCGTGGAGCTTTCGCTCTATGACGCATCGGACAACCTGATCCGCACCTGGACGACCACCAATGCGCCCATTACCTTTACCGACCTGGAAGCTGGCTCGTACTATGTGACCATGGGCGAGAACAGCGAAAAGCACTACACCTTCCAGGTCGTAGATCAGGCGGCCATCCAGACTGTGAGCGTCGGTGCAAGCAAAACCGCACTGTATGCGCTGATCGGTGGCGGTGTGGTCGTGCTGCTGGGCATCGTCATCACAGGCGTTTCGGCCCTGCGCAAGCGCAAAAAGAAAGATCGTTCGTAAGTTTTCGGAAGAATAGAGGTGGTCCTAAATGGAGAGCGGCGGAGTACAGATCCGGGTCCGTGATATGCTGTTCGTCCTGCAGAAACGCTGGAAGATGATCCTGTCGCTGACGCTGGTCGGGCTTGCATTCGGCGTGGTGCTTTTTGCAATGACCTATGTGCAGGATTCCCTCCGGAGCTACGAAGTCAGCGGTTCATTTGCCATTTCCACCCAGAATCATTCCGATGGCGTATATATCAACGGCTCACAGGTTGCAAACAACAACGATTTTCACCTGGCCGAGGATATGGTGGATGCTGTGGTGTATGTTCTCCGCAGCAACTTGGTGCTGGAACAGGTCATCCAGCAGCAGGGCCTGCTGGGCACCACAGTGGATGAGCTGAAATCGAACCTGACCGTCAGCCAGTATCAGTCCACGCAGATCATCGAGATGCACTTTATCTGGCGCACAGCGGAAGAAGCGGAGAGCATCTGGCAGGCCATCATCGACGTGGCAAACCAGAACATCCCCACCGCACTGCAGCTGGGCCAGCTGACCATCATCAATGCGCCGGAAGTAAGTCAGTTGTCGATGGCAGGTTCGGGTAAAATTCTACCCGTTCTGCTCACGATGCTGGGCTTTTGCTGTGGCATCGGCATTGCGCTGATGGAGCTGATCCTCCGCCCGACGCTGACCAACCCGCGCGATGCGGAAACGATGTTTGGTCTGGAAACCATCGGCATTATTCCGCAGGACGAACTGTTCTTCCGCAGCCGGCAGGGCTCGATGCTGACGGCCACCGGCCCGGACCGTTCCAATGTGCTGCAAAATTACTCGGCGGCGGCATATATCCTGCGCAACCGTTTGGGCACCAAGGAGCAGCACCACTGCTTCTATGTGACCAGCACCACCAGCGGCGAGGGCAAATCTACGGTGGCGGCCAATCTGGCCATCCAGCTTTCGGATATGGAGCACCGCACCCTGCTCATCGACTTTGATACCCGTAACCCGAGCCTTGGTACCCTGTTTATGGATAAGGTGGACTACATTCACTCGCTCAACGCGTTGTATCGTGGTGATACTACCGAGGAGGACGCCATTACGCCGCTGACGGGCTACCTCGATCTTCTGCCCGCAGTGCTGGAACACAACGCCATGATGCTGGACGGTGCTGTGATCGACATGATCCAGCGCTTGGCCGATAAATACGAGTATATCATTATGGACTCCGCCCCGGTGGGCGAAGTCTCGGAGACGCTGAGCCTGAACCGCGTGGCGAATACGGTGCTGTATGTCATCAAATACGACAGCACGCCGCTGCCCGCTATCCAGAACGCACTGGAAAAGCTGGATAAATCCGGCATCCGCGTGCTGGGCTGTATGGTCAACGGCGTGGGCAATGGCAGCTCAAAGTCTATCGAAGACAAAAAGAGCCGCACCCGCTCGACGGCAAAGCCCAAGGCGAAAAGACAATCCCGGAAAGAGAAACCGAAAAAAGAAGAGAGACAATCAAAACCGAAGAAAGCGGCAAAGACTGTGCCGCCCAAACCGGTAACGGAGAAGCCGAAGGAAAATGCGGCACCTGCGGCGGAAAAACCGAAGGCGGCCGGTTTTGGATTGTTCAAGAGCAAAAAGAAAAAAGACGAAGAGCCCAAATATGTGGGCAAACATGCCAAAGGGGCCGTACCGGACGCTGTGCAGGACCTGCCCGAAGAAAAACTGCCGACAACGCCTGCGGCTCCGGCGGTGGAAGCTGCTTTTCAGACGGTGGCCGAAACGGCGGTACCGGAAAAACCGGGACAGGAAGCTGCTGCGCCGGAAGCGCCCGCAGCACCTGCTGCACTGCGCCCGGTTCAAACCCGGCGTGACCCGCTGGGCGACCTTGCCGCAGAGCAGGCTGGGGAGCGCGGTCGGGATGTGCTCTCGGAGCTGATGGCGGAGGAAATGCCGCTGAGCAACGAGGAACGCTCGACCCAGAGCGTGATGGATGACCTGCTGCATCTGGGTATGGACAATATGGACGATGGGGAAGAGCCGTAAGGCGAGGGAAAGGAAGAACGGATTGAGCAATCAAACTTCATTGCAGGCCATTATGATCGGCCTGCTTCTGGCCGGAAGCTGTCTGGGTGTGTTCCGGATGTTGGCCAAATGGAAGACGATGAAGCGGGCCTTCCCGGCAGTGGTAGCGATTTTACTGGTGCTGTTCGGCCTTCTGACCGCGATCATGGTCTATGCGGCGCTTTTGATGGGCACCGGCCCGGTGTTGCTGGCCCTGTTGCTTCTGGCGCTGCTGGCTGCGGTGGGGGCGGTCGTGGTTTACCTTGTTGAAAATTTCCGAGAGTTGAACTACGGGATGCTGGCTCTTTTTGTGGTCTACCTGCTGGCGGTGGTGTATATCACGCTGCTGTCTCGCGATACCACGGGCGATCATACCGTCTCGCTGTTCCGTATGGATATGCTGGCAAACGCTCTGCGCACCCACTCGCTCGTGCCCATGAAGCACATTTTCCTCAATATGGCACTGTTTATGCCATTTGGTTTTTTGCTTCCGCACATCGATCTGGACGGGCTGGACGACATCACTTGCCCGCTGCTGTTCAGCCTGCTGCTGACGATTTTGATCGAGACCACCCAGATGATGCTAAATCTGGGCCAGGCCGACCTGACTGACATTGTGGCCAATGTGCTGGGCGGTGTGTTGGGCTATGTGGTCTACTGGCTGCTGGGCCGGTGGGGGGCGGAAGAGGACGCAGACGATTGACCAAACAGTAAGGGATCAGAAGATGAACGAACGGTGGATGCACAAAGAAATATATCTCATCAGCGGGAAGGATTCTGTGGTGGATTTCTGGGTCGTGCTCTGCATCGTGTGCCGGTTGGGATTCCCTGGTATTCTGGCAGAAACCTACAGCTTTTTGACGCCGCTGTTCGATTATGGATCCTGTGGCGTGGAGCTGCTCATCATGCTGCTGGCCAGCGGCGATAGCATCTGGGATCTGCGGGTGCTCGACTTCAAAAAGAAGTACGGGCCCCTTTACGTGATGATGGCTGCGATGCTGGTGATGACCTTTCTTGTCACAAGCGATGTGAAAGGGGAGCTGACCACCTGTATGCGGTTGGCGGTTACGGTACTGTTTGGCCTGTGGCTGGCCGACCACTACGATACCGGGCGACTGCTGGAACGCATCTGCAACGCACAGAGCTTTTTTGTTCTGCTGAACCTGCTGCTTTTTTTCGTGCTTCGCAAGTGGGGCTTTTACTACGATGAAGAGGGTCGCTATCTCTTCCATGGTCTGATGAACCGCAAAAATTCGCTGGGTGAAGAGCTGGCCTATGGGCTGGTGCTTCAAACGGCGTCGTTCCGCATCAAGCGGCGGGCGCAGGAGACGCCGAAGCCCTTCTGGTGGTTCACGCTGGGTGCCCAGCTGTTTTTACTGGTCAGCACCAAGGCTGTGGGTGCGCTGTTCACGGCCATGGTGCCCATTGCCTACCTGTACCTGCACGATAAAATGAAGGGCCGCCTGCCGCGGTTCCACTGGTCGTACATTTACATTGTAGTCTCGGTGGGCTTTTTGCTCGCTGCGCTGACCATTCTGCCTATCTTCTCGCCGTTTCTGGAATCGCTGGGCAAGGACGCGACCCTTTCCAACCGTACCATCATGTGGGAGGAAATCATCCCCTTTATGCTGGAAAGCCACACCTTTACCGGCTATGGGATGCTGATGTTCTGGGACAACAAGCGGGCGCTGAAATCCCTGCAAGACCGCTACGGCCGCGACAGCTGGTTCCGAACGATGAGCTTTGGTTCCCACAACACCCTGCTGGAGATGTGGCTGGATGTGGGGTTGTTCGGCATTGCGCTGTATTTTTTGATGTTCCTGTACAGCTTCCGCCGCATCCGCAGCTTTTCGGATGACCAGTACCTGGCCTGTTCGGCGTTCGTCCTGCCCCTGATGATCCGCGGTCTGACCGAGCGGTCGTATACGAATTCCAGTTATTTGACTTTATTCCTGTTTGTGATGCTGGGGCTGGCCTGCGCGGGTTCGGAACTGAAGCTTTCCAAATACCCGCGCAGACCCTTTTTGCAAACAGAACCTTCGGCAGAAGAGGAAAATAAAACTTGAGGTGAATCTATGGCAAAGCTTCGCGTTACGGCGGTGATCACGACCTACCACCGGGAGTGGAAGATGCTCCAGCGCTCCATTCAGAGCGTGTTGGAGCAGACCGTTCCGGTGATGGAACTGCTTTTGGTGGACGATAACGGCTTGGGTACGGCGTACCAGACCCAGATCGCGCAGGAAGTGGCAAAGTTCCCGCAGATCCGCTATCTGCCTTTGGAAAAGAACAGCGGTGTTTCGGCGGCGCGCAACTACGCGATTGCCGAGGCGAGGGGCGATGTGCTGGGCTATCTGGACGACGACGATGCGTGGTGCCCGGATAAATTGGAAAAGCTGCTTCCGCTGTTTGGACAGGACGCAGATATCGCGCTGGTGTTCGGCACCGGGCGGGTATTCCAGAAGGATACCGGCAAGGAACATTACAACTGGCAGTGGGAGGTGTTCAAACCGGAACCTTCCTATGTGGATATGCTCTACACCGATTACGTCGGTTCGGCTTCGGCCCCGCTGATGCGGGTAGAGGCCCTGCGGGCCTTGGGCGGGTTCCGCCAGCAGCCGGCTGTGGAGGATTACGAACTGTGGATCCGGTTTGCACAGCGCTACAAGCTGCGCGGCACGCGGGATGTGGTGTTCCTCAAGTACAACGAAACGGAAGAGCATGTTTCCGGCAGCCTGCGCCGCGTGGGGCAGGGCTTCCGCTGCATTTACGAGCTGTACCGCGTTGATTATGCGAAGCATCCCACGGCGCGGACGGCCATTTTGTGGAATATCTGCCGCACAGGTGTGCGCAGTTTTGACCCGACGGTGGTACCGTTTGTGCTGGAATGGATGCTGAGCCGGATGCACCGGAGATGAAAGGGGAGAAGCGGTTCGATGGAACCCAAAAGTAAATACCTTCGGCTGGTGCAGACGGTGCTGGCTTCCGGCGGGGCGCTCATCATCAATACGCTGATCACCCTGCTGCTGGTGCCGGTGATCAGCGCGACGCTGGGCAACGACGCCTACGGGTTTGTGACATTGGGCAAGAACATTGCGCAGTATGCCACCATGATCACGGCGGCGCTGAACTCGTTTGCGGCCCGGTACATCGTGGTCTCCTACCACCGAGAGGACTATTCCGAAGCCAATACGTATTTTTCGTCCACGGTGTACGGCGACCTCATTCTGGGGACGGGATTGTTTGCTGTGGCGCTGGTGGGCATCTGTTTTCTGGAAAAGCTGCTGGTCATCCCGGCGGATCTGGTCACAGATGTCAAGCTGCTGTTTTTGCTTGTGTTCCTGAACTTCTGGCTGGTCACGGTGACTACAGCGTTTTCAGCGTCGGCGCACATCAAGAACCGTCTGCATGTAGTAGGCATGTTCAAAACACTGGCCTATGTATGCGAAGCAGCCATTCTGGTGGTCTGCTTCCGGTTCTTCTCACCCCATGTGTTCTATGTCGGGCTGGGGCTTGCGGCGGCATCTTTCATTCTGGCGCTCACCAATGTGGCCATCTGCAAGCGGTATACCCCGGAACTGAAAGTGGAAAAGCAGTGGTTCTCCTGGACCGCCATCCGAAAGCTGGTCGTGGACGGCGTGTGGACCTCTCTCAACTCGCTGGGTGATGCACTGAACAGCGGCCTGGATCTGCTGGTCTGCAACCTGATGCTGACCCCTGCGGCCATGGGCCAGCTGGCCATTTCCAAAACGTTTTACGCCATGTTCAGCAGCATGTTCCTGCTGGTGGGGCAGGCCTTTGAGCCGATGTACCTGAAAAGCTACGCGGAGGACGACACCAAGACCCTGATGGGGGATTTCCGGGTGGCGATGAAGCTTTCGGGGATGATCTCAAACATCGTGTTTGCGGGATACGTGGCGCTGGGCATGGTGTTTTACAAGCTATGGATCCCTGGGGAAGATATTGCGGTCATCTACACGCTGACGGTCATCAACAATATGGTGACCATCCCCGGCGGGCCGATGCAGCCGCTGTATTACATTTACACCCTGACGCTGAAAAAGAAGGTGCCGACCTTCATCACCATTGGCGGCGGTCTGCTCAACGTAGTAGGTATGTACCTGCTCATCCGATATACCGGGCTGGGGGTGTATGCGGTGGTGTGGACGACCGTTATCATCATGATGATCATCAACTTCATTACCAACCCACTCTATATGGCCCATGTGCTGGAACAGCCATGGTGGACGTTTTATCCGGCTATCCTGCGGAATCTTGTCTCCTGCGGTGTGCTGGTGGTGGTGTTTAAGGCCCTGAGCCGGCTGTACACGCCCACTTCGTGGCTGACGCTCATCCTGTCGGCTGTTGTGCTGGCTGTGGTAGGCGGTGTGCTCCATATGCTGATCGTGTGCAGCAGAGAGGATTGGAAGCTGCTGCGTGAAAAAGTGAGGAGGAAGTCTCTGCGATGAACGAGCAAGGACATTTTGCAATTTTGAAAAAACCGCTGCCGGGGATGAGTACGCGAGTTCTGCCGGAGGGCTGGGTACTAAGTTACCAAGCACCGCTCCGGGTGCAGTGCAGCAAGGATGGCCGCATCGTGCTGCTGGGCATTGCCTGGCAGTTTTTGCCTGAGCGCGGCACTCCGATGGAAGAAGCGGAAGCACTCTGCAACCGGTTCCCCGGCACCATCCCGGAAGAAGCCGTTCTGGAAATGGAAGAGAGCTGGTGCGGGCGGTATGCTCTGCTGTGCCAGAGCGTAGTATATGGTGATACCTGCACACTGCTGCCGGTGTTTTACTCGAAACTGGGCGTTTCCAGCGATTGCACCCTGTTGGCGGAGCAGGCCGGACAGCCACGCAAAAACTATACGATGCCGCCCCGGCGAATCATGAACTGGATGCCCGGTCCGCTGACCCAGTACGATGGTGTGCGCCGGATGCTGCCCAGCCAGCTCTATTGCTATACCACGGGCGAAGTGTATTCCAGGCAGCTGCTGGCGGCGCATTACCCCGGCATTGCGGACGAAGACGCGCGGCTGGAACGTATCGTGACCTGCTTTGACTACTCGCTGCGGCAGATGCAGAATGCGCTGCCAGGCACGAAGCTGCTGGTGGCTATCACCGGTGGGCATGATTCCCGCACACTGCTGGCACTCTGCAAGCATGCGAAGATAGATTTTGATGCTTTTACACTGCTATATGATGACATCTACGAGGACGATGTGACCGTTCCGAAAGAACTGTGCCGGGTGGAGCACATCCCACACCACGAAGTGCTCCGGGACTGTAAACCCGATTACGCAGTGCGGGAGGTCGAATACCTCGACCACATTTCGGGGCTGGTGCAGGACGAGGACCGGCTCTACTATGCACACCAGCAGTTCGAGCCGCTGGTGCAGCAGTTTGGTGAGGTGGCACTGCTGCGCAGCGGTGTATGGCCGAACGTGATGGAATGGTACCGGCGCAGCTTTACCCCCACCGGACCGGGTTTTGACTGCTTCGACTGGTTCGGGGCACAGCCCGGTTCGCTGGAAGAGAAATCGTTACAGGAATATTTCGCCTGGCAGGAACAGCACCCACAGCAAGGACTTTCGGCCTGCAATGTGTTCTACTGGGACCAGCGGAATGGCTGCTGGATTTCGGCCATTGAAACGGGCTTTGACCTTATCGACCATGTGGTCTCGCTGCAGCCGGCCAACTGCCGCTATCTGATGTCGATGCTGATGGAATTCCCGGCAGAGGAGCGAATCATCAATCACCATCAGTATAAAATTGTGGCAAAGGCCTGTCCATCGTTTTCAACCATTCCTTACGGCGGACGGAAGCGGCAGAATGAGACGGGCGGTCGGATACTGAAAGATAAAGTCATCCGCGGCCTTCAGCGACTGCGGAAACTGGGATTGCAGAAAACCATAAAAACCTATTACACTATGATCCGCACACGAGTGGAAGAAATGCGGATGCTGAAAAAGCAGGGCCGCGAGCATTGACAGGAAGAGGGAAAGAGAATGAAGGAATTGCCTTTGGTATCGGTGGTCGTTCCATGCTACAATCGGGCAGCAGTGCTGGAACAATCCGTCCGCAGTGTGTTGGCACAGAGCTATGCCGAGCTGGAACTGATCCTGGTAGATGATGGTTCGACCGACCGGACCAGACAAGTGGTGGAAAAAATCAAAGACGCAAGATTACGATATGTTTATCAACAAAATGCGGGTGCGTGTGCGGCACGCAACTATGGTGCGGCCCTTGCAAGAGGCGAATACATTGCATTCCACGACAGTGATGATGTCTGGCACTCCGACAAACTGGAAAAGCAGATGCGGGTGATGCAGGAAAAACATCCGGACATCGTGGTATGCAAGATGAAGCGCTTTAGCGCCGACGGCAGCACGGTGCTTTACCCGAAGCGGATCAGCGAAGGGTTCATTTCTGCAAAAGACGATTTGTTCGGTATTGGCACCCAGACCATTCTGGCCCGGCGTGAAGTGTTGAAAGCGGAGCAGTTTTTCTCGGAGATGCCCCGGTATCAGGATCTCGAATGGATCTACCGCGTACTGCATCGGTTCACAATCTACTGCATGGAAGAGCCGATGGTGGATTATTACATCGGTGCGGATTCCATCAGCCGCAGCGCGGATAAAATGTATGCGGCCTTTGTGTTGCTGCAAAAACGTTACCCCGACCTGCGCACGACGTTCCCGGCGCTTTCCCTGCACATTACCCGCGACCTGCTGGCCGGGTGGAAGGAAATGCGCCAAAAGCAGCCGGGCGAAAGCGGAAAGTACCTGGCACTGGCCCGGTATTATTTTCCGGGGATCGGCCCGTGCATCCGGAGCCTGAAACAATTTTCGAGAAGGAGCGGAACGTGATGCAGCATGTATTTATCTGTGGGGCCAAGTCCATTGGACGATATGGCGGCTACGAGACATTT
>ENA-OQRC01001562-OQRC01001562.1-human-gut-metagenome-genome-assembly--contig:-NODE-1562-length-14676-cov-5.269202_pt1 | contig 14676 bp, 19 predicted proteins | sample MGYA00243236_ERZ505102 | MGnify/ENA primary metagenome ERZ505102 (study PRJEB26097, sample SAMN02712089) | human gut metagenome | biome: Gut microbiome | host: Homo sapiens | place: Denmark... | reverse complement strand
ACATTTAGATATAGTGTAGGTGATTTAAGTTCAGGAGAAATAGTTACAATAGTCAAAAAATTAGAAGATAATAAATTGCTTAATAGTGCTTGTTTTGATACTGCAACTAGCACATTTAAAAGTAATTATATCAGGTTAAATATGAGTAATGCCAAAACACCTATTACAGATGAATCTATAGCTGGATGTGCTGCAGCCAAGAGTTCCTGTACAGGTTCTGTATTTGAACCTATTAACGAACAAGTACATGAAGTGACATTTGGTGGAAATTATTCTGATGACCATCCATATGGAAGTCCAGTTACAATACCTATCCAAAAATTAAATACATCAGTTAAGAATCTGCTTAATAAAATTTTGTATGGTAATAACAATGATTTAGGCGCTATGTCATTACTTGAACCAACATCTGATTTTATAAATATGTATGGTAATCCAATATCAACAGAATTTAAAAAACAAATACGTATGCATTTGTTTGACAATGGTGGTGAAAGTATGTACGGTTATTATACATTTACTGTAAATGGCGCATATGAAACACACTATACAAATGGTAATATTGATAATACATTGACCAATAGTGGTGAGGGATTCATCACAGGTGTATATGATTTTGTAATCTCTATGTCTGATACAAGTCATAGATTTGATATTGTTACACAAAGATTAGGTGGTTCGAGTATTAATTGGACATTTAATATTAAACAACTTAATATAAAGGTTACAATTGGTGCTTATGCTGAATCAGGTCTTAATGGTACTTCTTCAGATAAAGATACACTGATAAATATCTTGAAGAACAGTACAATTGATCCAAAGAACATACATGTATATATAACGTGTGAATGTCGTGATGGTATAAGTGAATATGATATTGTTGGACCAATACTTGGATATGGTAGTGTAGATTCTGTATCCTAATAATAAAAAAGGGGTTGATTTAATTCAACCCCTTTTTTATATCTTTGTCAATATGAAACTGAATCCAAATTCTTCTTTCATACCTGTTCTCAAGTTGTAAACTATCTTCCTGTCAAAATCATCCCTGTTCATCTTCACCAGGGTGATAGTCTTCACATCATTGAAATTCTGTCTCCTGAAGTAACCGACATCACAGAACCTTCCATCATCCGGGTCAAACTCCAGGTATTCGGTATAGTCATTCTCTATCTTACTGTTATTCTGACCAACCTTTATCCTTCTCACAAAGAGTCTTACTTTTTCAAGTCTGTACAACTTCAGGACATTCTTTCTCACATATTCATTGATGTCATCCTCAAGACCATCCTTGCCATAGGAGAACTCATTTTCTGATATATACTTCTTGAACTCATCCTTCAGGTGCTCATAGAAGTATCTCAATATCCTTTTTGTGAAGAAGAAATAGAATTCAACACTGTTGTTATTTATCTCCTTGTACATCATCTCACCAGGACATCCTTCTGGACTGGTTATCCAGTCATCATTCCATTCCCCATTCCAGTTCTTGTCATCACCAAGTCTGAACCCACATATCTCTATGGTGTTCGGCACATTGAGATACTTGGATCCGAACATACACAGGTCATTCTTCATACTTGCAATATTCTGGCAGGACTCTGAATTCTTGAGGTCTGTCTGTCTGGTATAATAATCCATATCCCAACTACTGCTGAAGATGTTATAATCCTTATGGTTGAGAGTATATTGTCCGGTAAGCGGGAAATAAGGTGTAAGTGAATTGACTATCTCAATATTCTTGTTGTCATTTACCTTATGGAACCAGAGGTTGTTGATAATACCGAACTTGCCATAGTTGTCACTGTAGTTGTAATCAAATGCGGTATTAGAATAAGGACAGACCACCTGCTGACCATCCTTGACAGTCTCAAAGTTATAATAGAAGAGTATATCCTTGAAGATAGGATTATAATAACCAGAATATCTGTTTATCATCTTCAACCTGAGCTGGTTTACATCAGATTTAAGACCGATGTCGACAGATCCAATCACACTCTTCTGGTTGTTGTACATCATCACAGGATAACTCTCGAATATGTCATAGACAGAGACAGTATCCGGGTCCAAGATGTCAATCCTGAAATCATTACTATTGTAAGACACTTTATCTGACGAACCAGTGTTCTTGAGTTCTGAATTACCTTTTTTGACAAAGTTCTTTATGTTGTTGATGGACATATCAGCAAATTCTTCAAATGAGTAATAATCAATATCAGAATCACTGTCTTCATCTATATATGGTATTTCTATCACCAGATTTCCAGGACTGAGGGTCTTTGTGAGTCTTGTCTTGTCATCAATATCATAATTCACGACAGTCACATATCTGCGGATGTTGATGTCATATAAACTAATGTCAAGTGTATCTATATAACCATTAGTATGTGTTGTGAGTCTGTTGGTGACAATTTTTTTACCATTATTGTAATTGAAGACTTCAACATTGAGACCGGCAGCAGGTTCGCCATCTGTGTAAATAACCCTCACTGTATTCTTTGGTGTAAGTTGAAGTCCCAGATAACCCTCGTCATTACGTCCGGAAATAGGTATATCACTATAATCCTCATATCCTGGTTTGTATATTGAAACCCAGAGAGATGGAGTGGCATAACTGAACCTGACATCTCCATTGGCGGCGGTATTTTGGTCTGATATGACTACACCATCCAATACATATGTCACATTGGCATCTTCAACAGGAGTATTTGTGATTTTGTCTGTAACCACAAAATTATAGTACTTTGTTTCAGTTCCAGATTTGGAATGAAGCACAATGGTACATCCTGGAGTTGTCGGAGACAATGTTGATTGAACCGCATATACACCTAATCCTGTTGATGAATATGTATTTGGTATGAATACTACCTTCACATAGATTGGAGATAGGGCATTACTTGCTTTAATACCATCTTCTAAAATGTTGTTTAATCCATTTATATCAGTTGTGAATTGTCTAGGAACATTTATCAAGCATCTTGGTTCATCTAAATAAGTGACATCATCCGCCTTAATCTGTATATAATCAACTAAACCTCCAACAGTATCTAAATTCTTGAAATCACTTTCTGAAAATGATATATTATATTCATTCTCAATCTCAAATAATAACTCTACAAAATCAAGAGAATCCGCGCCATAATCCTTCACCAAGTCATCACTTTCTTTTATACTTGATACCGGAATACTAAAATGTGATGAAATGATATCCTTTACTTTTTTTAATAATGTCTCCCTTACCCTTGGTTCTTTACGATCGCTAATATGAAAAGGACCATCTTCCAAATATGGTTTATTTGCGCCAAGGTCTTTATATGCTTCAAAGACAACACCAGATACAGGCCTGTTATTATCATCCTTTACCTGAACAATATAATAATATGTTGCATTGGTTGTCTCTTCAAATACAATATTGACAGTATTCTTGTCAGATTTTATTATGGATGTGCTTGGACTCACTCTTATCATCCCTTTGGAATCAAGTCCAGGTGTCACATTTTTGTATCCATTCTTTGTGAATTTGAAATCAAGAGGACCGCCATTTTCATCTCTATATACATATTTCAAATCACTCAAAGGTGTATTATCAGTAACCATTGGGGTACTTGACCCACCAATAGGATAAATCTCTACTTCAACATATGGTATATACTTATTTCTTTCATCCACTGTATGGAAAGAATAATAATCCGCATTTATGTTTTCCTCTTGTAGCACAACAGGCGCTGTTTTATTTTGTCCAACCTTAACACCTTCTAAAGTTTGGTATCCAAGCATACTTATACTACATTCCATATAGCTTGGCGCAGATGATTTTCCCATAGGCTTATGTCTACCAATTCCATTACGATTTGTATCACTTCTTTCACCATCACTCCAAACAACCAACGCTCCGGGAATTGGGGTTCCATTTATATTTTTTACTGATACAGCAAAGCCCACCAGTATTACACTTGGGCGTATGTGTGAAATTTGTGAACGGTTATCTCTATTATTACTACCTGCCATATGTAAAACTATTTTTTATTCTTCATCCAAATCCAGGAATCCCATACTGCCGGCATATACAAACGCCTTGTTGAACTCCCTTACATCAGGATCTGATTTTATATCAAAGAACACAATACCCACAATGAACTTATAATCATCATTCTTTATGAAGTGTACTTTGTTCTCATTTTTTGGAATATATCTCACGGGTACATATATGAATGAGAATTTGTAATCATTGTATCTACCTGTATGCACTTCCTTTCCATTCTGTAGTTCAGTAACTGCGAACTTGACTCCCCTGAAAAGTGTAGATGCCCTCACAACAGAGTCTCCAAGCAAGAACCTGGAATACTTCTTGTTAAACCTCTTACTGTTATACTGCGACCTTGAGGTATCCCCGAACATCTCTTCAAATGGGTCTCCCAACTCATCTGACTTCTTCCTTGAGAAATAGTCTTCCCATTTACTCAATGCGCCGCTATATTCATTGTTCCAGAGATCCTCATCCACTTGGATATACTGGTATTCATTCTTATAGTCATTCTTAATCTCATTATATGTCCTTGGTTTATAGTTGCACACATAATAAGGCATTGAATGGGTATATTCCATAATGTCTCCTCTCTGGGCATATGTGTTGGCTGAGAAATTACTGGTTTCAAATATCTTACTCATATTCAACCTGTAAGGATTCTCACAACTGTCTTTTGCGTCATCCATATAACCCCACTTGTTAACAAATGGTACAGTCTTGTTAACAGTTGACAATTCAGGAATGATATTCTCAAAATAATACTCATATTCAGTACCTATGAGATTGCCATTATAATAGAAGAACCTGCCATAGGGAATGTATTTGTTTACATCAATGTCAGAATCAGAATCAGAATCTTCAGTTTCCGTAATTGCAAGTTCTGTATTTATCATATCCAACTCTTTCCGCATAACAGTATATTCACCATATGCGGAATAAACAGTATCAAAGTCAAAGTCCTTCACAGGGAAGAAGCTCAATACACCGAACTTGGCATAGTACCTGTCAATAATCTCCACCTGGTTGGTCTTGGATATGTTCACATAAGGACCATAATCATCAGTCACAAGGATTGAATAAGTGTCATCTATATATTTCTCGTCGACAATATAAGGGATGACCGTCTTGATTTTGGCATTGGTTCTACCTATACCACACCTGAAATACCTGGATGGGTCTCTGTCTGTCTCCGTGTTGTCAAAGAACAAATCCTTATCTGCTGTATATATCTTGAACAAGCATCCTTCCGTGTCGGTACCACCATCAAACTTCTCCGTGATTTTCTCAACCTTCTTACTCATTGTTGTGATTCTGTCAAAGGAGATGTCAAATAACTCATTTATTCCAGTTCCAGGATACATTGCCTTCAGCACAACTTTAGTACCTATGTTATATGCTGTCACCCACCTGAACTCATCCGTGTCACAAGTCCTGATGACTCCCGCGAGAGATTTCGCGACATCCTCAGCTGTGCCCCTGCAAGAAAACCTGTTTCCATAATACTCACCCTTTCCATAGACATCGGTTGCCAGAAATGTACCAAGTCTCTCTGTCCTCTCATACATAATATGCTCACCGTCAGAATCACTGTTCCCACTGTCTTCATATATGGTGTTATAGAGATAGACCTCACTTCCATTGTCAAGAGGCTCTTTCACATCCAGAATCATAATGGCATTTCCCACACCATCCATCTTTTCAACATAGGCGGTTGTAGATGATCCCTCAAACCCACTGAAGTCATCCACATCAAGCCTGCCCGGAGAGATGAAATGATTAGGGACAACAGACCTGCTGACCGAATACATATTCTTATGCTTGTCCTTTATATAGTAGAAATCACCTTCAAATGTGGTAACATTGTCATCCACACCCCACTCCGTGATTACCGTACTATACCTGTCATCATCACCGGCATAGACACAATCCCTCACATCAAGGTCATAGAGGTCAATATCATTACAGTACATACCAAAATACCTTGCAAAGTGGTATTCCTTTGTGATTTTGTCATCAAAAAGGAATTCAAGATTGATGATATAAGGGAAGATAAGGTTGTTCCTCTCAAACCCATCTGTGATCCAGTCATCATTTTTCAATATAGTGTTGTCATTTTCCAATAGTTGCTCACCAAAATTCTCCACATTCTGGGTAAGTACACCTGATGACTTGTCAATACCGTAATAGTAAATCTCACCTGAAGAGAAATTCACATAGACAGACTGGTCATACTTGAAATCCCTCTGACCCACATACCTACTGATGTAATCCCCGATAGGTGTTCCTTCCCTGAGATCAAATGTCTTCACAATCTTCGCCCTGTTCTGGACATCTCTCACAAAATCATATGTGGTGTCATTGGTCTCTGGATTGGTGTTGGTATTAGCCGGTGTATCTATCCTGAAGATGACAAAATAATTAGGTCTCTTCTTCCTTAAATAAAGTGGCGCTACAAATCCCAGCTCTTGTGGGTAGTGCTTGGAGTTGACCGCTTCCGCACCACACCAATACAATGTCTCAAACTGATCGTCGAAATCCGTGAGAAGCATGGTATCACTTACTGACTGACCAACCATATAAGCGGCATTGGATGTGCCAAGAAGAAAATTCCTGATATCCCTGTTGAACAAACCATTTTTCCAAACCCTGTGATGCTGATACTCCGTTGTAGAAAGAAGAGGAGTGGCAGGATAGGCATCCATATAGAGACTTTCCCCATCATAGACCAGTTTTGTGTTGGTTGTCAGTTTTGGATTAGTCCTTAAAATCTGGAATGACACATCATCATCCAGTCTTGTATAACTATATCCGTTTTTTTCAAATATATTCATAACATATATAAAATACTATATAGTTATTTATGAGAAAACAGGGAAAAGAACTATCTCTTTCCCCTGTTCAGACTGTCTTCAAGTCTCTCATACAGTTTATCTTCTATATGCTTGAACATCCTTGTCCTGGAATCCATTATCCTCCTATCAACCAAAGGATTTTTATTATTATACCTCTCCTTACATTTCTCACAGACAAAATTCTCCACATCCGTCTTGTTCTTGTCTGAAAGAATTGGGTCTCCACATATGGCGCAAGTCCACTCCATCATACCCACTGTCTTGTCATATATCCATCTCTCAACCACCCTGTCAAAAACCGGGTCATAGACAAGATTAAGATATTGTGATTCTACATTGTCAAAATCCTTGGAGAATCTATCAAGACCAAGTGATTTAAGTTTATCCCTATCCGACAACATATTAAATAAGAGCCTGTATCCAAGGAACTATCCAATGAATGGAAGAATAGACCATACCACCAATGAGCGTGGCAAAGAACAATGTCACAAAAATGATACTCCAGAAGGTGACATACTGTCTGTCCAGATTCCAGGCAGGGGTGAGTGTGATGAGATAACCATGCTCATACTCTATATGTGTCTCATCTATCTGCCTCTCGTCCTCCAATGGCTTGAGTTCATAAGCAAGAATGTCTGCAAGATTGAGTTTAACCATTACTGCCCAAATCTTTGATGTTTCATTATGAAGATATATTTGATCCTCATCTGACCCAAGTGAGATTTCAGGATCACGATTAATGACTCTATAAAAACGACCAAACCAGTCTTTTTTTAAACCAACAGAATCAAATAATGCCTTATTTTTTCTGTATTCTTTTCTGACTATATGCCATGCTTTAAGTTCCAAGAAAAAGTTCCTTAACCACATATTACTTTAATTTTTTGTTCAAATTCATCAATATCATCATTATAATTAAAATATAAAATTTGCTTATTTCCTTATATATATTTCAAAATTATATGGTATTCCAGATTCTTTATCTACCTTTACATCTGATGAAGAAATCATCTTCCACTCATTAGTATCAATCTTTGAAAAAAATGTGTCCACATCAAACTCACCATAGATATGTGTAAGATATATTCTATCAGCAGATTTCATTGCCTCTCTATAAATTGATTCACCACCAATCACAAAACACTGATTATCAAACTGTTCTGCTTTTTTATATGCTGCATCAAGTGAGTTTTCGACAAATACACCATCCCAATCATATTTATGACTTATAACTATATTCACTCTGCCTGAAAGTGGATGACCTATTGACTCATAAGTCTTTGAACCCATAATAACTGGATGACCAAAAGTGACATCACGAAAATACTTTAAATCTTCATTTATATACCAAGGAATCCCACCATCTTTCCCAATACCCCAGTTATTTGATACTGCAACTATTATATTTTTCTCAATCATACTGCAACAGGGGCTTTAATTGCTGGATATGGATCATACCCTTCCAGTGTAAAATCCTCATACTTGAAATCAAAAATAGATTTCACATAAGGATTGATAATCATCTTTGGCAGTGGTCTTGGTTCTCTTGAAAGTTGTTCATTCACCTGTTCAAGATGATTCAGGTAAATATGTGTATCTCCAGTTGTATGAATAAACTCACCAGGTTCAAGACCACATACCTGTGCCAACATCATTGTTAAAAGGGCATATGATGCAATATTGAAAGGAACACCAAGAAAAGTATCAGCGGACCTCTGATAAAGCTGACAGGACAGTTTTCCATCAGCAACATAGAACTGGAACAAACAATGACAAGGAGGAAGTGCCATCTTGTCAATCTCGGCAGGATTCCAGGCAGTTACCAATATTCTCCTTGAATCTGGATGATTCTTAATCAAATCAACAACCTGTGAAATCTGGTCAATCACCCTTCCATCAGTTGCCTCCCAAGATCTCCACTGTTTTCCATATACATAACCAAGGTCTCCATTCTCATCTGCCCATTCATCCCAGATATGGACATTGTTATCTGTAAGGAACTTGATATTTGTATCTCCCTTCAAGAACCACAGTAATTCATATATAATTCCTTTTAGAAAGACTTTCTTGGTTGTAAGGAGGGGAAACCCATCCTGAAGGTTAAACCTCATCTGGTGACCAAATATGGACTTTGTACCAACACCTGTACGATCTGTTTTGGTCACACCATTATCCCTGATTTCTCTCAATAAGTCTAAATACTGTTTCATATTACTCTTCAGTTTCTTTCTTTATCTTCTCAAGTTGTTTTGCCTGAAGGTCTACCAAGACATCCCTGTCAACCGCACTTGTAAGGAATCTTGGCTGGAACCTGAACCTGAAATTTTTATCACCTGGTTTGTTCCAACATCCCATCACATCATTCACTGTCTTTAAATCACCATTATAATGATTATATGTCAAAAGACTTTCCCAATAATCATCATTGCAAGTCCAGTCATTCTCATTCTGTTTTGGGATATATGCAGTTATGGAAATAGCAAAACCAAATATGACCAAAGTGATGTGTGCAGGATACTCATATCTATAGTCATCATCTTCCCATTTAGTCTTATACATTATGTCGGAATTGAAGAAATAGAAACTCAACCAATAAGGGAGTTCATAGACAGGTTTCAGGAATCTTGACAGAAATGGATGATTCTTCTTTCCTTCTTCTGTCCATTCTGACTTTACTAATTTAGCATAGTCATAGGTTGTCTCATATTCCTTCACATATGTCTTATTCTTATCATAATGGTTCTTCCCAAAATAAATTGTGTTTCCTCTCCTCCATACAGGAAGATTACCCTCCCTATACCAAAGTCCAAAATACCAATGAAATTTTGGTTTTATAAACTTCCCATTGGTTTTCTTCCACTCACTTAAAAACTTACTCATCTTATTCATCTATAATTTTGTATCCTCTTCTGATATACCATTCCCTCTCTCAACCGGTCAATGCGGATATGCTCGCCTGTTTTCCTTCACCAAACTTCTGTACCAATTCATCAGCATAATCCAAAAGCGCAGTACCATATCCTTCCCCTCTTTTATCCTCTCTAACAAACAAATCAGATATGATTATCTCATCCGGATAAAAAGAAACTCTCACATGCCCTCTTCCATAATCCACAATAATCCTGAAGTCAAAATAATCATCCCAATTACACCTACATACCCAGAAATTAAGATCTGGAGTAAGTTTTGTCTCTTTGTCAATCCAATTCTTCCATAAATTTACCATATTATTCCTTTTTTAACCTGATATTGGTCATTATAATCTCATATAACATAATCACCAAACAAAGGGCATTGGATGCGATTAAAGGAGAGTTGTGAGTAAGTATACCATTAACCATCCACAGAAGGTTACCAATACTGACCAAATATTTGACCAGAATCGCCTTCTTCATCAACATCCCCGCGCCACGAAAAACCGTGGCAATCCATCCAATTATATTCGCAATTAATCCAATCATAATTTATTTTTTATAGTCTTATATGCCACCCAGAAGAGATAGCACACCATCAGGATATTGATAAGACAAACAAACCACTGAAACCCAAGAAACGCATAGATGACAAGTCCTGAAATGCTGATTGAAATATCCACTACACCCAGGATGATAATCATCAAAATAAAAGTAGAATCTTTCATATCTATTTTACTTAAATATATTACATATGTTTATGTTAATTTATAATACCAGTTCCCAACCAAGCATATCTTCCGGCGCCCTATATCTCTGACTGTCCTGAATATTCCTCAAAGAATCTATCAATCCCTTTTCCTTTTTGGGGATTTCAGACAGTATCCGATCAATTAAAACTATTAAATTTCTCATATCTCCTCCTGATGTTGATAAGTATTATACATCACCGCATTGTCCACCACTCTGATGTCAATTCCTGTCTTCCAAGGACAGATGTTTCCGGCATCCCTTTTATCTACACCAGCATTCACCAGAATGAGATAAAGGGGTGTTGTAGGACCATAGTCACAATAAAGATCACACCTGAACTCAAAATACCTCCAGTCAAAGGGATCTTTCTTATCGTCATCAGGAAGGTGCTCCACCAGCCAGTCAATGTCTTTCTTGTCTTTGGTTTCATAGTAGTGAAGCCGGCGCAAGTAATACTCATAGAAAAGACTGTGCGCCTTCTTCTTCACATCTTCTGAAATACCCTCCTTACTCTTATTAGCAAGGACAGTGCCAAGGGCACAGGCATAGAACCCACCGGCATGATTTTCATTGATTGCGCCATTGTCCTGAAGATGCCAACCGAAGATGAGTTCACACCACTTGTCAGCAGCCTTCTTGGCAGCCTCCTCATTTGTGTTTGCCTTTCCATTCAAGTCTACCCAAGCCTTTTCAATACCACTCATCCTCTTACAGTCAGACCAGAGGGTTGAGATATCAGCATGCCTTCTCCATGCCTTGTATTCTGGGGTCTCTTCTACGGCTGGTCTTCCCAAATCCCAATTGATGTCAGAATAAGAACCCTTGACATACTTATCAAGCGCCTCATAGATATACCTGTTGGCCTCTGTGAGAGTTGTCTTATTGAAATACTCATTGATGATATTGGTAATGACATCATCAGGTAACTCAGGCACATCAAGACCTTGTTTTGTGCTATAATAATGAAAACCATACAAGAATTCATCAATGAAATTCTTGATTACTTCTTCCCTCGGTAATTTATCTACCTTCATATTCTTTTTAAACAAATTCATATCTTAATACAAAGATAGTAAAAATTTATGAAAAATCCAATATTATACAGTCATTCTAAGAAAATTATAAATCACAGTTATCAGAGTAACATGTGACCTGTTATTCCTGTCATATTCATTAACCAACCAACACCAAGTTTGGCCAAGAATTTCATCAATGTCTTCTTTTTTGTATGTATCATTCCTGAGATACATACCAATCATTTTTTTAATTTTATCTTCCATAACTAATCCAAATCTTGATCTATATATCTGTATCCCATAAATCCCTTCATAGGAACAGGATTCTTTAAATAGTGGAACTCTCCGGACCTGGATATATAGTTTCCATCATCCCAATTCCTACCTGTTGTGGAGCACTTAAATCCATCTCTCTTTGATATACCAGTAATCTCCATCCAACCTATAAGTTGTCCATTATAACAAATATAACATCTGTCACCAACTTCAGTATCTTTTGGTAGTGTAGGAAGTCTGTAATTCATCTCCTGTTCACCATCCCTGACAGCATCAATTTCCTTTTCATACTGTTCCCATTTGATGGTCTTTGGAACAGTTATTGCAATATTTCTACCCATTTATTTATCTTTATGATTTATATAATAAACACTATCCTGTCCATCTACAAACCTTATAGTGTCAGTATCAGGATAATAGGAAACATATACATCAACCTGTTGACCTGTCTGTTTGTTCTTAAATATCCACCTGTAATCCTCATAGAACCTCACAGTGGAATTATCACAGATATAGTCCAAATCCTGGTCTATCCATTCCAGTACATCATCTTCTATCTTACCCTGTCCAATCTTCTGGAGTTTCTTCAGACTGTATGTCCTGTCAAATATCTTTACTTTACCCCCATCCATTGTCTTTTCTTACTTGTTTCAATAACAATAAACTTGATTCAATATTGTAAAAATCCGATGATATATCTCTTCTCTTGTTATACTGTTCCAAGGTTGATGTACAAAGAATTCTTCCAGTTCATTATGTATGTCATCTATTATCCTCTGTACTTTTTCCTTTGACCAATATGAAAATATAGTAGTTATTTTATCAGAGAATGAGATGTTCACACTATTTGTTTCTAAATCAAAATCAATAAAAACATTGTCGTTATTGATGAGTTCTTTTGGTATATAATTCATCACCAATATTTTTTATTATCCCATTTACCAGATTTTGCAACACTATTCCCTACAAGATAAATATATGTACAAATACCCCGATACTTTGAGAACCAATTATCAATATTGTTAATAATAAATGAATTCCAGGACATCCTTTGTCTGTTTCTCTCTTCAAGGTCAGTATCCGATACAATCTGATATTCCTTCAACTTATCAAAGAAATCTTGCTGATTAGGAGAAGTGATAAGTATGGTCTTGTTGTCCAATTTTGGAGTATATATCAGGATGTTGTAGTTATCAAGAGTTCCTTTCTTCCAAGTAACAGGAGTCTCCTTATATTCAATAATATCATCTTGAATAGTTGCCAAGGCAATATCATACACCTCATTCTCCATGCCTGGAATAACCTCCCGTTCCTGATTAAATTGACCTTTGAAGTCCTCAATTGGCCAACACTTTATAACAGGATCATATGTCTTTGTGACAGGATTAAAATGTGGTCTATATACACCAATCTGACTCTTTATCTGGTCTTCATTATACAGCAATTCATCTGCCATATGATTTGTCAATAATATTTTCATAATTCATCAATTATATGTTCAAAATCAAGTTCTGTGACAAACACTCCCAGAACCCTGTCACCAGAATTCACAGTGACTATATGGTCATCCAAAAGTAATTCTGTCTCAAATTCTACCAAGTCCAGTTTTTCACCATAAGGGATTGTTGTGGGAAATGATTTAGAATCAACAATATATTCTTTTGACATATTATATTCATTCTGGATAAATTCTGCCAGATTATCCCTATCAAATTTGAACTTGGTTGGGGAAATCATATCAGGAAATTCCCCAAAGACTGTCTCCAAGAACTTCTTGATATAGAATGAATTAACAACTGCCTTATAATCAAGGGTTTTGTCAAATCTTACATAAACTACATTCATATTATAAAACTCTCACAACTGATACTCAATATAATACTTATGGTCATCCTCATTCACAATATAGAACATATTTTCATCATCACCAACTACAATATAATTGCTTTTATCAATGGTGATTAAATCATATTTCTTGATGATGTTGTCTTCCCTCTTGATATTGTGTGCATCTTCAAGTGTGAACACCCTGGATGGAGTGGATTCATAAAAGATTGCATTCAATCCTTCTTTCCTGGAAAGTTTGTAATCCCTGTATCCAAGTGGTGTGGCAGGTATCCAGTTACCATTCTCATCTTCAGTAGATTCTTCTATCAATCTCTCATCAATGTCTGGTTTCCAATTATTAAGGTCTCCTAATGTACCATCAGAGACAAAGGCACTCTCATAGAGTTTCCTGTTTACTTCATTAATTTCCATAAATCTATATAATTATTTACTTCTTTTCCTCAATGCCGGGTCTGGAACTATTTTAAGTATCTCATCTATGAAATCAACAACTTCACTGCATAATACAGGGTCTGTCTTGGTATATGCTCTTGCATATGTGTCAGAATTGAGTAGGTAATCATCGATTTCCACCACAGTTTTCATTTTTTTAACATACTCCATAAGTGGAGTTGTAAAATCAATTGACCAAATAGATTTCACATCATCTGCTGACAATTCTGTTTCAATATTCTCTCCACTTAAAGTGATTGGTACATGTACTTCATACCATTCCTTACCATGATATTTACCACTGTTTAATTTGATTTGATCATCACCAAGAACATCATAATTATTAATGAGATATTTATACAATAAATCAACTGTACAGTCTTTATCCTTAAGGTCAGAATATGAAACATAATCCTCCTTCCTTATAGTATCCCCACTACTCCTGTCCTGTATTTCACTCCAGAGGGATTCATTGATAAACTCTCTAAATGTTTTTAATACACCCATAATATATTATTTATTATATATAAATATTTATGAAAAAGGAAGCACTAAAAAGC
>ENA-OQRC01001525-OQRC01001525.1-human-gut-metagenome-genome-assembly--contig:-NODE-1525-length-14854-cov-7.820596_pt1 | contig 14854 bp, 12 predicted proteins | sample MGYA00243236_ERZ505102 | MGnify/ENA primary metagenome ERZ505102 (study PRJEB26097, sample SAMN02712089) | human gut metagenome | biome: Gut microbiome | host: Homo sapiens | place: Denmark... | reverse complement strand
TGCTGCTGGCCTGCGGCGGCTTCCCCGGCAACCCCTACATGATGGAGCAGCTGGACCCGCTGGGCACCAGCGTGACCACCGCCTGCTCCTACTCCCCTGCCGACAAGGGCTACGGTATCCGCGCTGCCGTGTGGGCAGGTGCTAATCTGGACAAGGAAGCCGCTCCCATGCTGTTTGACCGCGGCATCGTTGCCCCCGGTGTGGATGCCGGTTATGTGGACAGCGACTCCGCCTTTGGCGGCAAGGCCTTCCCCGGCAAGATCCGCCAGTACAACCCCGGTACTCAGCCCTTCCTGAAGGTGAACCGCAACGGCGAGCGTTTTGCCAACGAGAGCTGCCCCTACAACGATATCGTCTACGCTGCCGCCCACCAGCCGGGCCGCGTCTACGCACAGATCTGCGATGCCAACATTTTGGAGGACGCAAAGCGTTTCCACACCATCGGCTGCTCTGCCCAGACCCGCAACGGCGGTGAGAAGTACATTCAGGGCAAGATGGACGAGGCTATCGAGGCCGGTGCACTGTTCAAGTGCGATACTCTGGACGAGCTGGCCGACAAGATGGGCTTTACCGGCGCTGCCAAGGATACCTTCCTTGCTACCGTGGAGCGCTACAATGAGCTGTACGATAAGCAGAACGACGAGGACTTCGGCAAGCCCGCTTACCGCCTGAGCGCCATCCGCACCGCTCCCTTCTACGGCTGCTGGCTGGGTGCTTCCCTGCTGACCACCGAGCAGGGCATCGCCATCAACGAAAAGGGTCAGGCTCTGGACACCAACAACCAGCCCATGGAGGGTCTGTACATTACCGGTGATATGTCCGGCAGCTTCTTTGCCAACAACTACCCCTGCCTGATGGCCGGTGTGGCTATGGGCCGTACCCTGACCTTCGCCATGAAGGCTGTCAAGCAGATGGCCGGTCTGGAAAACGCCTAATAAAGCGCGTTTTTCCTGCATACTCTAAGCGTTTCTTCTTTTCTTCTTTTTCATGTGAAGAGGGGTGGTCCTATTTGGGGCTGCCCCCCTTTGCGTTTTTTGCCCGCACGCCCCCTACACAAATGCCCGCGATTGTGCTATGATAAGGCTGAAAACCGGGCAGTTCATCCCACCCGGTCAGAGATCGAGGTGTTTGTACAAATGTCGGATATTCTGGATACCTTACGGCAGGAAGGGGTGGACCCCGCCCTGCTTACGGCGGTGCAGGAATACCGCGCCGCCCATCCGCTCAGCGAGACGCTGCGCCCGCGTATCCCTGCCCCTGCCTTTATCTACTACGGCAAAGAGGTGTGGGAGCAGGCGCTGGCGACTATCCTCTGCGGCGAAAACCTGCTGCTGGCCGGCGGAAAGGCCACCGGCAAAAACGTTCTGGCAGAAAACCTTGCCGCTGCCTTTGGCCGCCCCGCGTGGGACATCTCCTTTCATGTAAACATGGACGCCGCCTCCCTCATCGGCATGGATACCTTTGCGGGCGGGCAGGTGGTGTTCCGTCCCGGGCCGGTGTACCGCTGCGCACAGTGCGGCGGCTTCGGCGTGCTGGACGAGATCAACATGGCCAAAAACGAGGCGCTGGCGGTGCTGCACGCGGTACTGGATTTCCGCCGCGCCATCGACGTGCCCGGGTACGACCGCATCCCGCTGGCTGAGGAGACCCGCTTTATTGCCACCATGAACTACGGCTACGCGGGCACCCGGGAGCTGAACGAAGCGCTCACCTCCCGCTTTGCGGTGGTGCAGATGCCCACCATCACGCAGGATAATCTGGAAAAGCTGCTGCGGGCGCAGTTCCCGGATCTTGCCGCAAAGTATGTGCACCAGTTCGCACTGCTGTTTCTGGACCTGCAGAAAAAGTGCGACAGTGCCGAGATCTCCACCAAGGCGCTGGATCTGCGCGGTATGCTGGACGCGCTGCGGCTGATCCGCAGGGGCATCCCCGCCGGGGCGGCGCTGGATATGGGCATCACCAACAAGGCCTTTGACTCCTACGAGCAGGGACTGATCCGGGACGTGATCGCCGCGCGCATCCCGGCCAAGCTGGATGCCGGAAAGCTGTTTGCCTGATGGACGCCCAGAGCTACACCGCGCAGGAGCGGCGTGCGGCCAATCAGGTCTGGGCCGCTGCAGGTGCTTACGGCTTCGAGCCGCTGTTTCTGGCCCGCAACACGGACGGCACCATTGATTTTTACATGAACTGCATCGTAGGGCTGGTACACAAATACTACGGTGACGCGCTGATCCGGGACATTTTTTCCGCATGGGAGGGCGATGTGCGCCAGCCCATGCTGGACGATATGGCGTGGCTGTACTTAGAAAACGCCGCCTACCGGCTGGAGCTGCCCCGCCGCCCGGTGCTGGAAGCGCTGCGGTTTGCCCACGCGGACTACTTTTTTACCATTCAGTACAAGCTTTCGCGGCAGGAGTGGATGGCGAAGAACCAGCTGGTGTACACCATGCAGGCTGCGCGCTGGCGCAGGGTGCTGGGACGCACCGCTCCGGTCATGACTCCTTACGAGAGCAGCCTTGCCGCAGCGCTGGCACCGGAGAACATACCGGAGCCAGCGTTGCTCAAAAAAGACCTGCTGGCGTTGTTTGAAAAGTTTGCTCTGTTTGACGGCAAGGTGCGCCAAAAGCCCGCACTGCACCTGCGGCTACAGGGCTTTTGGGCAAAGCTGGCTACCAAAGCCATGCCCACCCAGATGATCAAGACCGACCGGGTGACGGTGGAGCATTCCGGCGCGGTGGATGCCGCAGGCAGCGGGCTGGCGGTGGACAAGCGCCGGGCAAACATTACCCTGAGGCAGCGCGCCGCGCAGGATCGCGCCTACATTGAAAGCTGCTTTGGGCGCTGTTTCTACCCGCCGGAGCAGCTGAGCAAGGCCGAGCAGGAGTTGTGCACCGGGGTGCATCTGGGCTGTCATCTGTGGTTCAGCGCCGGTGTGCCCAGCCCGGCGCAGGCCCCCACCCCGGAGGCGCGGCAGCTGGCACAGCAGGCCGAATTGCAGGCCGAACGCAACCGCGCCTACTATGCCAAAAATCAGGAGCTGCACCGCAGCGTGGTGCTGCGCCTTACCGAGCAGATCCGCAACTGCATTCTGGTGCATCAGCAGCCCGACCAGCGGATAGCGCGCAGCGGTGATCTGTGCGCCGGGCGGGTGTGGCGCGCCCCTTACCTGAACGACGACCGGGTGTTTTTGTGCCCCGAGGAGGAAAACTGCCCTGCCTTTACGGTAGATTTGCTGCTGGACGCTTCCGCTTCCCGCCTGCACTGTCAGGAAGTGATCGCGGCGCAGGGTGTTATTCTGGCCGAAAGTCTGGCCAACTGTGGCATTCCGGTGCGGGTAAGCGCCTTCAGCAGTCTGCGGGGCTACACGGTGCTGCGGGTATTGAAAAGTTTTACGGACAAGAACCGGCAGAACATTTTCCGCTATTTTGCCTCGGGCTGGAACCGGGACGGTCTGGCGCTGCGGGCAGCAGGTGATTTGATCCGGTATGCCCCCGGCCCCGCCCCGCGCCACCTGATGATCCTGCTGACCGATGCCAGCCCCAACGACAGCCGCCGCATCCCGCCCACAGCGCAGAACCCGCTGGGCTGCGCCTACGAGGACGCCGCCGGTGTAGCCGACACCGCCGCGCAGGTGCGCACCTTACAGCGGCAGGGCGTACGGGTGTCTGCCGTTTTTATGGGCGAGGACAGCAGCGCCGGTGCCGCCGCGCAGATCTACGGCAAAAATATGGCACGCATCCGCGGCATGGATCAGCTTGCCCGCGCTGCCGGACGGCTGATCCAGAACGAGATCCGGGAACTTGGCGACTGAAAAAACAAAACGACCCCTGTGGGAGCAGTTCCGGCCTTAGCCGGCATCTCCTGCAGGGGTCATTTTTTACAACCGCACATCTCAGTGCACAACCATACTTTGAACTTTTGTTTGCAATGCGCTGTAGATTTTTGCAAAAATTTGTTGTTTTGAAAAACTTACAGTTGTTTTTCATCCAAAAGTATGCTATACTACGTTCAGAGAAGTTTTATGCAGCCTGACGGCCCGATCACCCGGCTGGCGCTTTTACAACGTTTCGCTGTTTGCTTTTATCGCAAGGCAAGAAATTAGTGCAACATTCAAACAGCATATTTGCGCTATGCAATTCAACGTTGTTGCTGTTGCATTAAAAAGTTGAATTGCTATAGGAAGGAGATCAATCATGGACGCTTCCCGTTATTTTGACGCCATGCACAACGCCATGTCCACCCAGCACGTCGGTGCACAGTTGCTGCTTACCGTCCGTTTGCAGGATACCTGCGGCAACGATGCCTATCTTGAAGTAAAACAGCTGCCCGGGGAGCAAAGCGCCCTTGTGTGCTACTCCACCATGGGGCGGCGCTGCCTGAATTTCCAGCTGTTCCGCAAGGGCTGGCAGCTGTGCCACAATGCGGATGGGCAGTTGACCGGGCGTTTTCCGTCCAGTGCCGACAGCCTGCTGAGCCAGACCGACTTCCGCGCCTACTGCCGGGAGGATCGGCTGGATGCTGCCCGCACCCAGCGCCTTATTGAGGAGCTGGGGCAGCGCGCCGGGACCAACTATGTTGGCTCCATCCCGCAGAATGCCCGCACCGGTGCACAGATCACAGTGGAAAGTCACCTTGGCTGCGGCGCACGCTGGAGCTACTGGAATCAGGACACATCCCCCTGCCTGCCGCTGGCCGCAATTCTGTACTGGCTGGCTGATTTTCTGGCCGGGAACGAGCGCCGCGCGTTGCAGTCTGACCCGCAGGCTGCCGCACTGGCTGCGCAGTGGCTGGCAAAGGACACTGCTGTGTTCTTCTGCCCCTCCCCTGCCCTGACAGTCTCCTCTGCGGCCTGCCATACCGCCCCTGCTGCACGGCGTGCCCGCCCCGCCCCGGTGCCTGCTGCACGCAGCAAGAGCTGGCAGAGCGTTCTGGCTGCTATGGCTGCGGTGTAGGCTGCTACCTTTTCAATCTGGTTTACATATAAAAGACGAGTGCTCGGCAAAACCGAGCACTCGTCTTTTTTTACAAAATAACAGCAAAAAAGCACCCCGCCAACCGTTTCCGATCAGCGGGGTGCTTGGTGCTTGGTGCTTAGGGTTTACGGTTCAGCTTACGCTGCACAGCACAGGGAGGAGATCACTCCTCGATGTAGCCGTACTGCAGGTACCAGTAGCCGTAGGGGCTGTGCCAGGTGCCCTTCAGAGCGGGGCTCTGCAGCCAGAAGTCGTTGTAGTAAGCAACGGGGATGCAGCCCATATCCTCCATCAGGACGTCCTCAGCCTTATGCAGCTGCGCAAAGTGCTCGGCAGGATCAGCAACCTTGGAAGCCTCCATAGCAGCATCGAAGTCAGGGTTGGAGTACTTACCATCATTGTTGCCGTTGTCGGTGCAGAACATCTCGATCATGTTGGAAGGATCGTTGTAGTCCATGACCCAGCCGTTACGGGCAACATCGTACTCGCCGGCACGGCGAGCAGCGGTGAAGGCAGACCACTCCATCTTGCTGATGCTCAAAGTGATGCCCAGATCGCCCCAAGTCTGCTGCAGGTACTCTGCCAGAGGCACATGGTAGCCGGCATCGTTGGTGCTGTACTCGATGGTGGGGTAGCCCTCGCCATTGGGGTAGCCAGCCTCTTCCAGCAGCTTCTTAGCCTCGGCCAGATTTGCCTCGTAGTCATCCGCAATGTAGGGAGAGCCGCCGTTTGCGTTGTCGTAGAAGTAACCGTTCTCGTCCACGATGCCAGGGCCGACAATGTTGGAAGCAGCAGAGTAGGTGCCCTGCATGATGGTGTTGGCAACGTAGTCGCGGTCGATGGACAGAGCCAGAGCCTTGCGGACCTTGGCATCCTGGAAGGCATCGCGCTGCAGGTTCATGCTGACGTAGTAGGTGCCCAGAATGGTGTCAACATAGAAGTCGCCGCCATCCTCTGCCTTGGTCAGGCTGGGGATCTCGTCGGTGGGCACGTCCTTGATCAGGACAGCCTCGCCGCTGTTGTAAGCAGCGAAGCAAGCGGAAGAGTCCTCCAGCAGCAGCAGGGTAATGCTGTCGGAAACGATCTTGGAGCTATCCCAGCCGCCAACGTAGTTGGGGTTCTTGGTCAGGACGATACGCTCGGAGGGAGTCCACTCGGTGATCATGTAGGGACCGTTGGACACGAAGGTCTCAGCGGAGGTGCACCAGCTGTCGCCGTTGGCCTCAACGGTAGCCTGCTGCACAGGGCTCATAGCTGCGAATGCGGCCATCTTGTCGAAGTAGGAGCAGGGATAAGCCAGAACGATGGTCAGGGTCTTGCCGTCGTCGCTTGCCTTGACGTTCAGAGCATCGGTATCACCGGCCTGTGCTGCGTCAAAACCATCGATCATGCCCAGGCAGGTTGCTGCGTAGGGAGCTGCGGTAGCAGGATCAGCCATACGCTTGAAGCTGTACTCGAAGTCCTTAGCGGTCAGGTCGGTGCCATCGCTCCACTTCAGACCGTCACGCATGGTGAAGGTCCAGGTCAGGCCGTCCTCGCTTTCTTCCCAGCTCTCAGCCTGGCCACCAATAACTTCGTTGTTCTCGTTGATGATCAGCAGGGGCTCGAAGATGGTGATGATGGTGTTGGCGCCATCAACAGCGCTGTTCAAAGAGGGATCCAGAGTCTCGGGGTTGGGGCCGTACTGGACGGTGAAGCCAGCGGTGTTGACACTGCCGGTAGAAGAGCCAGCAGCGGAAGAAGCAGTGCCGGAGGTTGCGGTAGAACCGGACTTGCTGCCGCCACAGGCTGCCAGACCCAGAGCAGCGGCACCCACGCCTGCAACCTTGAGGAAATTACGACGAGAAATGCGTTTCATAATAATATCCTTCCCTTATATCAAATTTGAGTGTGCCAGGTTCCCCCAGCCGCCTCTATATTCGATCCGGTGCAAATGTACACCGGAGGAACACGAATGATTATAATGCGTTTACACTTTGGTTACAAGCCTCTTTGCAAGACTGTAACCATTTTGTGACAACATTTCAGCACCAAGTTGAATTGTTTTCACCTTTTACTGGTGTGAAGTGTTCTCACTTCACGCGGTCAAGGTGATGGCATGCTGCCCAGTGGCCGGTGGAGACCTCCTTGAACTCGGGCACCTCGTTGGCGCACTGCTCGTCTGCATAGGGGCAGCGGGTGCGGAAACGACAGCCGGACGGCGGGTTCAGGGGGCTGGGCACATCGCCCTGCAGCACGATACGCTTGGACTGGCGGGCCGTAATGGGGTCTGCCACCGGAATTGCGGAGATCAGGCTGCGGGTGTAGGGGTGGATGCTGTGGGTGATCAGCTCGTAGCTGTCGGCCAGCTCCACCATCTTGCCCAGATACATCACGCCGATGCGGTTGGAGATGTGCTTCACAACGCTCAGGTCATGGGCGATGAACAGGTAGGTCAGACCCATCTCCTGCTGCAGATCCTCGAACATATTGACGACCTGTGCCTGAATGGAAACGTCCAGTGCGGAAACAGGCTCGTCACAAACGATGAACTCGGGGTTCACAGCCAGTGCACGGGCAATGCCCACGCGCTGACGCTGACCGCCGGAGAACTCGTGGCAGTAGCGGTTTGCGTGCTCGCTGTTCAGGCCAACGCGCTCCAGCAGGGCGATGATCTTATCGTGGCGGTCCTTTTCGTTCTCAGCCAGATGATGGATATCAATGCCCTCGCCCACGATGTCGCCAATGGTCATGCGGGGGTCCAGACTTGCGTAGGGATCCTGAAAAACGATCTGCATACGGCGGCGGTAGGGCAGCATATCCACTGCGATCTTGTTGTCCTTATCGAACAGCAGGTTGCCGTCATAGTAGATCTTACCGCCGGTGGGCTCGTACAGGCGCAGCAGGGTGCGGCCGGTAGTGGTCTTGCCACAACCGGACTCGCCTACCAGACCAAGGGTCTCACCCTTGCGGATGGCAAAGCTTACGTCATCCACAGCCTGAACGTACTTGCGGTTCTTGCCCACACCGCCGGCGGGGAAATACTGCTGCAGGTGCTGGACTTCGACCAGCGTCTTGTGTTCACTCATTCTGCCTTTTCCCCTTTCTCAAATGCAGCCTTCTGCTGCAGCCAGCAGTAGGTATAATGGGTATCGCTGAGCTCGGTGCGCGGGGGCATCTTGCTCAGACAGATCTTCATGCAGTTCTTGCAGCGGGGCGCAAAGGGGCAGCCGGCCGGCGGATTCAGCAGGTCCACAGGGGTACCCTCGATGGGCACAAGGCGCTCGTGCTCTGCGGTGTTCAGCTTGGGGATAGAATTGATCAGACCCTTGGTGTACTCATGACCCGGCTGGTAGAAGATCTCGTCGGTAGTGCCGTACTCCACAATGTGGCCGGCGTACATGACGGCGATCTTCTCGCACATGGAAGCCACAACGCCCAGATCATGGGTGATCATGATGATGCTCATGCCCAGCTTCTTGCGCAGATCCTGCATCAGCTCAAGGATCTGTGCCTGAATGGTCACGTCCAGTGCGGTGGTGGGCTCGTCAGCGATCAGCAGCTTGGGCTCACAGGCCAGTGCAATCGCGATCATCACGCGCTGGCGCATACCGCCGGACAGCTCGTGGGGGTACTGCTTCAGGCGCTTTTCGGGCTCGTTGATGCCGACCAGCTCCAGCAGTTCCTTGGCGCGTGCCCATGCATCGGCCTTGTTCTTATCGGTGTGCAGGCGGATGACCTCCACGATCTGGTTGCCGATGGTGTACACCGGGTTCAGGCTGGTCATGGGGTCCTGGAAGATGATGGAAACCTCGTTGCCGCGGATCTTGCGGAAGTCCTTCTCCTTCATGTTCTCGATCTCGTGGCCGTTGAACCACACCTTGCCGCCCACCAGCTTGCCGGGATAAGCGGTCAGGCCCATAACGGAGTAGGCGGTGACCGACTTACCGGAGCCGGACTCGCCCACAACGCCCAGAACATCGCCCTGATTCATGGTAAAGGAAACGCCGTTCAGTGCCTTTACTTCGCCCGCGGGGGTGAAGAAAGAAAGGCGTTCTTCTTTGATGTCAAGAATTTTCTCGCTCATTTCTGTTCACCTCATCAATTCTTCAGCTTCGGGTCAAAGGCATCGCGCAGGCCATCGCCGAACAGGTTGAACACAAGGATCATCACGCTGATCATCAGTGCGGGTGCGATCAGCAGATGGGGGTAGGTGTTCATGCCCTTGACGGCATCGGTAGCCAGAGAACCCAGAGAAGGCAGCGGGGCTGCAACACCCAGACCGATGAAGCTCAGGTAGCTCTCAGTAAAGATGGAAGCCGGGATCTGCAGGGTGGTGGTAACGATCAGGGTACCGATGCAGTTGGTGAGCAGATGCTTTTTGATGATACGGCCGCTGGAAGCGCCCAATGCGCGGGCAGCGGTAACGTACTCGCTCTCCTTCAGGATCAGGATCTGGCTGCGGACGATACGCGCCATGCCGACCCAGTACAGCAGAGCAAAGATGATGAAGATGGAGATCATGTTGGGGCCAAGGGTCTGCATCCACTTGAAGCCGGGCTGGGTGGACAGCTTGTCCAGCGGGTCCTTCAGGGCCATGCCCAGCAGGATGATCAGCAGAATGTCCGGGATGGTGTACAGAATATCTGTAATACGCATCATGATATTGTCCACCCAGCCGCCGGCAAAGGCCGCAACCGCACCGTAGGTAGCGCCGATGATCAGCACCAGCACAGAAGCGATCAGACCGACAGACAGGCTGACGCGGGTGCCCATCATGATACGCACAGCGAAGTCACGACCCATACGGTCGGTGCCCAGAATGTGCGGGAACACCTTTTCGCCTGCGTCGATACGCGCCTGCTCGGAGGCAGAGTATTCGAAGGGCTTCAGGTTGTTGCTGCCCTTCATCTGCTCGGAATAGCTGTAAGGCCAGACGGCGGGCAGCAGATAGGCAAAGATGGCAATGGCAATGATGAACACAAAGCTGACCATGGCGATCTTGTTCTTCATCAGGCGGCGGATACCGTCCTTCCAGAAGTTGACGCTTTCGCGCATGACCACCAGGCTCTGCTTTTCCTCATTGCTGGCGGGCAGAAAATCCTCCGCGTTGAGCTGCAGGCTGAGCGGATTCTTTTTAATGTTTTCCATGAAAATCGCTCCTTTCTCTTACTGCAGTTTGATGCGCGGGTCGATGATCTTATAAAGGATATCCACGATCACGTTTGCAATGATGACCATGCTGGACAGCAGGATGGTGGTGCCCATGATCATGGTGTAGTCACGGTTGGTGATAGCAGACACGAAATCGCGGCCCAGACCGGGCACGGAGAAGATCTTTTCCACCACAAAAGAACCGGTCATCAGGCTGGCCAGCATGGGGCCAACGTAGGTGATGACAGGCAGGATGGCGTTGCGCAGTGCGTGCTTGAACAGGATCATGAACTGGGACACGCCCTTTGCGCGGGCAGTGCGCATATAGTCCTGACCCATGACGTCCAGCAGGCTGGAGCGCATCAGACGGGTGATATAAGCCGAGGGATAGATGGCCAGTGCGGTAACCGGCATGATATAGGCGGCTGCGCTGTTCAGGCCAACGGTGGGCAGCACCTTCATGTTCATACCAAACTGGTACAAAAGCAGCACGCTGGAGATAAAGCTGGGGATCGCGATGCCGCAGGTAGCAAACACGATAATAACGTTATCCAGCCACTTGCCGCGGTTATAAGCGGAAATGCAGCCCAGCGGGATGCCCACGCACAGAGCCACCACCACTGCAATGCCTGCCAGACGGCAGGACACCGGCAGTTTGCTGGCGATGATCTGGTTCACGGTACGGCCGCGCTGACGCAGGCTCAGACCCAGATCGCCGTGCAGAAGGCTCTCCATGTAGTTGACGTACTGCACACCCAGCGGCTTATCCAGGCCATACTTTTCGGCCAGAGCCTGCTGAGCAGCGGCACTGATGGACTTTTCTGCCACGAACGGGCCACCGGGGACCAGGTTCATGACAAAAAAGGTAACCGTAGCCACAATGAAGATACTGAAGATACCCATTGCGACACGCTTGATGATGTACTTTGCCATCGTTTGATGCCACTCCAATCCTATCAATGAATTACTGTTTTGCTCTCAGGCCGAGCCACACTTTCCCGCAGTCCGCCAGCCTCACACATAGCGGACGTCTGTCCTTGGCACGCGGACAGAAAAGCGAATAATAAAACGATGGCATCTTGCGGTTGCATAAACACCATCGTCCATACCCGAGAAACACTCTATCTATTATAAAGATAACCACGATTTTTGTCAATTTACATGAAAAGAATTCACTTCATTATAGCAAAGCATGAGTGAAATCTTATACTTTATACAAATTTCCTGTTTATTTGTAGGTAAAAGTGCTACTTTTCCGGCCTTTTGGGGGATTGTTCCGTTGGCGCGTACAATCCGCCCTCCCCTGTCGGCGTAAAAGGCAGCGTCTCTGCCGCAGAGTCATCCGTCCATGTCATCGGCATTTTTCTCCATGTTGGAGGAAACTTGGCAAAAAAGACCATCCGCAGCCCCTTCTCCGGCACGGTCGGTGCCCGGGAGATATGCTGCGGGTGGTCATGGGTCGTTTTGCGGGTCAGGAGTACAGTTTTGCGGTCAGCTGGGAGTACATGGCGCTCTTCTGTGCCTTATAGGAAGCCATTGCCTGATCAGCCAAGGCAGTGCTCTGGCCGTTGGCGGTTAGCACAGTGCGCATCTGGCTGACGATGCTCTCCACTTCCTTATCGTAAGATGCCTGCATCGCATACAGTCTGCCGCTTCTCGCCAGTGCAATGGAGATTTTGCGCGCCTGTGTCTGCTGAGACTCCGGCAGCGCCTTGTATTCTGCCTTTGCCCCGGCAATGCAGCTGTTCAGCTCCGACTCAGCGCGCGCCTTGACACTGTACAGCTGCTTCAGCAGCGCCTTGACCTCCGTCTCGTAGGCAGCTTCCTGTTTACCGGAAGAGGACGCCGGTTTTTCTGCGGCAGAAGCAGTGCTGGAGCTGGATGTGCCGGTAGTGTTCTCCTTCTTGCCGGAAGAGGACGCATTGCTGCTCTCCGTCTGGGAGCCAGAGCTCCCCGAGGAAGCGGCAGAACCTGCTTCCTCCTGCGGAGCACTGGCCGCCGCCTCCTGTTCCCCGCCGCTGGATGCAGCAGCTTCGCCGGTCAGCTCCTCCAGCGTGATCTCGCCGCTGAGCAGCTTATCCAGATCATCATCCGTCAGGGTGAACTGTGTGCTGTCTGCCGGGGCATCCGGCAGGGTTTCCGGCAGACTGGCTGCCATGCTGCGAAGATAGAGCAGCACACCAAGGACTGCTGCTGCCAACAATGCCACCAGCGTGCCCAGCACGATCAACACGATTTTCAGGACCTTATTTTTCTTCATATCAAAATCCGCTGCCCGGGCAGAGTATTCCTCCGCCCGGGCAGTTTTCTCCTTACTAATTGGATCAGACCCACATTCCCAAAAACTTTTTGGGCTGATGCAGGGTCGCAGCGTCCAGCTCCCGATCATGGAACAGTTCATCGCCGTTGCGCACGATGCGGGCAGCCGTCTCCTTGCCAAGCAGCTTTTCCAGCTGCTGCACTCCCTGTGCCATACGGGGCGGGCGCTTGTCCGGGGAATGGGTGTCGGTGGAGATGACATGGACCAATCCCCACTGAATGAACTTGCACAGTTTTTTGCACAGCTTGGGCTCCAGCAGTGCCCCTGCATTGATCTGTGCATAAGCACCGGCGGCCACCCAGTCGTACAGCAGAGTGGGGTCCTCCAGCACATAGGGATAGCGCTCGATATGCGCGATCAGCGGCACGATGCCCTGCTGCTGCAGCTGGTACAGCGTCTGCCGGATAAAGTGCGGCTTGTGGGTGGTGGGAAACTCCAGCAGCAGATAGGCGGTATCCCCCATACACAGCGCCCGGGTATCCAGCTCGCACAGACCGGGAGAGAAGAACACCTCTGCGCCCAGCTTGAAGTCAAACTGCATGGGCTGTCCCTCCAGTGCGGCGGTCAGCTGCTCAAAGGCAGCCTGTCGCTTTGCTGTAAAGGCTTCCACCGTGGTACGTTCGCTGTTGAAGTGGCTGGTGAAGGCGATATTGCGCACACCGTCCTCATATTCCCTGCGCAGCAGCTCCAGCGAGACCGCTGTATCCTTTGCGCCGTCATCAATGCCGGGCAAAATGTGACAATGCAGATCAGTCATAGCAGCGCTTCCTTATTCAACAACATCAGCCTTCTGTTTTTCGTAGGCATAATTGTAATTATAGGCATAGCTGTATGCGTAGCTGGAGCCCTTGAGCGCCTTCTTCATGTCGTAGCGGGTCAGCACGCTGCCCAGCACCCGGACACCGGCATCCTGCAGCTTCTTCACCGCGCCACGCACTGCATCGGCGGGGGCGTAGTCAGAGCGCACCACGAACATTGCGCCATCCACACAGCGGCCGATGACGGCTGCATCGGTGACCACGGACACCGGGGGTGCATCAAAGATGACCACATCGAACTTTTCCCGCAGGGTGTTGACCATGGCCTGCATCTGCGGCTGGCTCAGCATCTCGGAGGGGTTCGGCGGCGGGGTACCGGCGGGCAGGAAGGTCAGATTCATTTCCTTCAGCTCCTGCAGCGCCTCGTCCAGCGTGCACTGGTTGGACAGCACGTTGGAAACGCCCTTTACGTTATGGCCTGCCTTCAGGTAGCGGTGCAGCACCGGCTTGCGCAGGTCGCAGTCTACCAGAGCCACCTTTTTGCCGCTTTCGGCCAGCGTCAGTGCCAGATTGACTGCCACGTTGCTCTTGGATTCCTCCGGCACAGTACTGGTGATGACCAACGTGTGCACGTCCATGGAGCCTGCCATAAAGTCCAGATTGGTGCGCAGAGCCTTGTAGGCCTCCACATAGCCAAAGGGCATCTTTTTATCAGTGATCAGCTGCAGGGTGCGGTGCTCGCCATCGGTTTTGTTCTTTTTGTTAAACAGATTCCACATCGTCTTACACCTCCGGGATCAGGCCCAGCACGGGCAGGCCGAGTTTCTTCTGAACATCTTCATCGTCCACAATGGTATCGTGCAGCAGGTGTGTCAGGATCAGAACGCCGCACACCAGCACAGCACCCAGCAGGCCGGCCAGCACAACATACTTCGTAGTCTGGGGGAACACCTTGTTGGGGTCGATCTCGATATCGCTCACCGTCTTGCAGGAGCCGGCTTCCACCTTTTCCACCAGCACATCGGGCACGATGTCCGCAATGGTCTGGGCGATCTCGCCTGCACGCTCTGCATCGGTATCGGTGACAGTGATCTGCATGATCTGGGTGGAGTCCACGCTGGTCACTTCCACCATCTTATACAGCTTGCCGTAGGTCATATCCAGATCCAGCGTGTCGATCACCTCGTTCAGCACGGTGTTGCCCTTGATGATGACCGCATAGGTGCTGATCAGGTTCTTGGCAGAGTTGAAGTTATCACTGGTAAAGGTAGAGGAATTATCCTGCCGGGTGTTCACGATCATATTGATAGAAGCCTGATACTTGGGTGTAAGCGCAAACATACACACCAGCAGGCAGATCAGCGCTGCCGCAACAGCTGCTGCCACGATCTGCACAATATGCGCCCACAGCAGGCGCGCCAACTCCATCAGATCAATGGTCTCCTCGTCCTCCATGCTTCGGAGCGGCTGTCCCATAGTTGTTTTTTCGTCCATAGTAGAGAAACTCACCTTTCTTGTTGTTCCGCAGTGCAGGAAATGTACACCGGGTTCCTATAGATACACATTCGTTTTATAATGATAGCACATCTCGTTGTATTTTACAAGTAAAAATGCCATTTTCTGCCGGCAAACAGATGGACAAAATTTGCCATTTCCCGTACAAAAAAGGG
>ENA-OQRC01001499-OQRC01001499.1-human-gut-metagenome-genome-assembly--contig:-NODE-1499-length-15028-cov-4.118146_pt1 | contig 15028 bp, 16 predicted proteins | sample MGYA00243236_ERZ505102 | MGnify/ENA primary metagenome ERZ505102 (study PRJEB26097, sample SAMN02712089) | human gut metagenome | biome: Gut microbiome | host: Homo sapiens | place: Denmark... | reverse complement strand
CGCCCGCATCCTCAGAAACGCCGAAAACCGGCAAGAAGCCCGTTATCATCTATATTCTGATCCTGTTCCTGGCGGCATTTCTGCTGATGTTTCTCTCCATGCTGTCCCATCAGCGGAGCAACACGGAGGCACTGGGACAATTACAGAATTCCGTCTCCGCCATTCAGGAGATCCAGGCAACACAGGAGCAGATCATCGAGCTGCAGAAGCGGCTGGATGAAACAGAAGCAGAACGGGATGAGGCCAAGGAGGAGCTGAAGGTCATTTCTGACAGCATCTCCGATCTGGAGAAAACGTCTCAGGCGCTGATGGCCCTCTACAATCTTCAGCAGGAGTATCTCACCGGAAATCTGGACGGCTGCCTCCTGACCCTTCAGGAGATCAGCGACCAGCATCTGGACGAGCTTCTGCCCAGCACCAATACGGAAGGCGTTACGCCTCCGGCCCAGCGGTATCAGGAATTAAAAGAAGCGATCTTAAACAAGTAAACATTATCATTACAATTATTTCGATCAAATCGATCAAGGAGAATGAACTATGCTCGACATTAAGTTTATCCGAGAAAATCCCGACATTGTGAAGGAAAACATCAAGAAGAAGTTCCAGGACGAGAAGCTGCCCCTGGTGGATGAGGTCATCGAGCTGGACAGCCAGCGCCGGGCCAACATTCAGGAGGCAGACCAGCTCCGTTCCGACCGCAACCGCCTGAGCAAGCAGGTCGGCATGCTGATGGGTCAGGCCAAGAAGGACCCCAGCAAGCTGGCTGAGGCCGAGGCTGTGAAGAAGCAGGTCACCGATGAGGCTGAGCGGCTGGCCGCTCTGGAAAAGCTGGAAGCTGAGCTGGACGAGAAGGTCCACCACATCATGCTCCAGATCCCCCAGATCATTGACCCCTCCGTGCCCATCGGCCCGGACGATTCCGCCAACGTAGAGGTCCAGCGCTTCGGCGAGGCCAAGGTGCCTGACTTCCCCATTCCCTATCACACCGACATTATGGAGAGCTTTGACGGCATTGATATGGACGCCGCCGGCCGTGTCTCCGGCTCCGGCTTCTACTACCTGCTGGGTGACATTGCCCGTCTCCACGAGGCTGTGCTGGCTTATGGCCGGGACTTCATGATCTCCAAGGGCTTCACCTACTGCATCCCCCCCTTCATGATCCACGGCAACGTGGTGGAGGGCGTTATGAGCCAGACGGATATGGACGCCATGATGTATAAGATCGAGGGCGAGGACCTGTATCTGATCGGCACCAGTGAGCACTCCATGATCGGCCGGTTCATCGACCAGATCATTCCCTCCGACAAGCTGCCCCAGACGCTGACCTCCTACTCCCCCTGCTTCCGCAAGGAGAAGGGTTCTCATGGTATTGAGGAACGCGGCGTGTACCGCATCCACCAGTTTGAGAAGCAGGAGATGATCGTGGTCTGCAAGCCCGAGGACTCCAAGGCGTGGTACGATAAGCTGTGGAACTTCTCCGTGGAGCTGTTCCGCTCCATGGACATCCCCGTGCGGCAGTTGGAGTGCTGCTCCGGCGATCTGGCCGACCTGAAGGTGAAGTCCTGCGACATTGAGGCCTGGTCCCCCCGTCAGCAGAAGTACTTTGAGGTGTGCTCCTGCTCCAACCTGGGTGACGCCCAGGCCCGCCGTCTGCGCATCCGCTACAAGGATGAAAACGGCAAGATGCAGCTCTGCCACACGCTGAACAACACCTGCGTGGCACCTCCCCGTATGCTGATCGCCTTCCTGGAAAACAACCTTCAGGCGGACGGCACCGTGAAGATTCCCGAGGTCCTGTGGCCCTACATGGGCGGCACCAAGGTTCTGGTCCCGACCAAGAAGTAAATTCTTCTCACAGCCCTGTAAAAACAAGAAATCGGCCAAAAGCTACGAATTGTATTATTTTAATAGAGTAATACAATTCGTAGTAGGTCGATGCAGCCCATAGCAGACCGCGGAGACCATGGTGGGATCATTTTAGGTCCTGAAAACGTCTCCATTCCGGTCTGCGTTCTGAAACCCTTGCGGCGCAACGGTTTCAGCTTTCAAGATTTTTCGACCAAAAGGAGGTTCTTCCTATGTCCGCACCCGAAAAGAAAAAAAGCTTCATGGGAGAGTTTAAAACCTTTATCGCCCGAGGCAATGTGATGGATATGGCCGTCGGCGTCATCATCGGCGGTGCGTTCGGTAAGATCTCCACTTCCCTTGTGAATGATGTCATCATGCCCCTGATCTCCGTACTCACCGGCGGCGTTGATTTTTCCAACTGGAAGATCGTACTGAAGGCCGCTGTCGCCGGAGCCGACGGGGGGATCGATCCTACTACGGAGGTTGCCATCAAATACGGCAGCTTCCTGGCCACCATTCTGGATTTCCTCATCATCGCCTTTGCGGTGTTCCTGATGATCAAGACCATCAACGGCTTCCATGACAAGCTGAAAAAGCAGGAGGCCCCTGCCGAAAAGCCCGCCCCGCCGGAGCCCTCCAATGAGGAAAAGCTGCTGACGGAGATCCGGGATCTGCTGAAAGAGAAATGATGGAAGCACATCTGCGAAAAGGCCTGGCGGAATTGGGGCTGGGCGATGACGCCGCCCCCTCCCTGCTGCGGTTCGGAGAACTGCTGCTGAAAAAAAACAAGGTGATGAATCTCACCGCCATCACGGACCCGGAGGATGTGGCTTCCCTCCACTTTTTGGACAGCGCCGCGCTGCTGACGCTGGCGGACCTCAAGGACAAAACCGTGGTGGATGTAGGCACCGGCGCAGGTTTTCCCGGTATGCCTCTGAAAATTTTGGAGCCGTCCATCCGCATGACGCTGCTGGACTCCTTGGGCAAGCGGATCACCTTCTTACAGGAGGTCTGCAACGAGCTGGGATTGCAGAACGTGCAGTGTGTTCACGCCCGGGCGGAGGAATTCGCGGCAGAGCACCGGCAGAGCTTTGACTTCGCCGTGTCCCGGGCCGTGGCGAATCTCAGCGTATTGTGTGAGTTGTGCCTGCCACTGGTGAAGGCGGGCGGATACTTCCTGTCCATGAAATCCGTGGAGTCCGATGAGGAGCTGGAATCCGCCAAAAAGGCTATCAAGACCTTAGGCGGACAGGTGGAGCGGACGGCCGACTACCAGATCCCCGGCACAGAGGTGGTCCATCGGGTGATTTTTATAAAAAAAATTGCCGAAACACCAAAAAAATATCCCAGACCATTTGCAAAAATCAAAAAGAATCCGTTATAATAAGGATACTGGCATTTGAAAGTGAGGTGGTGTCGTGAGCGGACAATGTATCGCGGTAGTGTCCGGCAAGGGCGGCACCGGTAAGACCTCCCTGACTGCCGGAGTCGGCACCGCGCTGGCCCAGAGCGGCAAGCGGGTGCTGTGCGTGGACTGCGACATCGGACTGCGAAATCTGGATCTAGCCTTGGGACTGACGGACCGGGCGCTGATGGATTTCTCCGATGTGGCGCTGGACCGCTGCCCGCTGGAAGCGGCTGTGGTGGCGCATCCCAGTATTCCCAATCTCTATCTGCTGACGGCGCCTGTGCGAATGCGGGGGCCTGCTGTGACAGAGGAGGACTTTCGGCGGATGCTGCAAAAGATCCGGCAGCAGTTTGACTTCTGTCTGCTGGACGCACCGGCAGGACTGGGGCTGGGGTTCCGGCTGGCGGTCTGCGGTGCAGACCGCTGCGTGGTAGTGACCACACAGGATGCCTCTTCCCTGCGGGATGCGCAGCATACCGTGATGGAGCTGCGGCAGTTCGGCTCCGGCCGGCTGCATCTGGTGGTGAACCGGGTGCGGAAGAAGCTGCTGCACAGTATGCACGCTACCATTGATGATGCCATGGACAAGGCAGGCCTGCCTCTCATCGGCGTGGTACCGGAGGATGACGCGCTGCCTGTGTCCCTGAATCAAGGAACCCCCCTTTTGCTGCGCTCCTACAATGGAGCGGCCAGCGCATACCGAAATATCGCAATTCGACTGCAGGGCGGTAAAGCGCCGCTGCTGCGGATCAGATAAGAACCTCAGAAAGGAGATCGACAGATGAATATTGCTATTATGTCGCATGACAACCGGAAGGACCTGATGGTACAGTTCTGTACCGCCTACGCCGGCATTCTCTCTCAGCATAACCTGTACGCTACCAACACCACCGGACACATGGTAGCGGAAGCCACGGGTCTGAAGGTACACTGCTTCCTGTCTTATGCCCACGGCGGCAGCCAGCAGATCGGCGCCCGCATCGCCTACAATGAATTCGATCTGGTACTGTTTTTCAACGACCCCAGTAACGAAAAGATGGCCGGTGAGATCAGTTACATCTCCCGCCTGTGCGACCAGAACAATGTGCCCTTCGCCAGCAACATTGCCACGGCGGAAATGCTGGTACTGGGTCTGGCCCGGGGTGATCTGGACTGGCGTATGATCGTCAATCCCGCCAGCAACCGGCCCATCGCTTGACAAATGGCCGGAAAACGGCTACTATCAAATGAATACACCGCTATGACGCCGCAGCAGTAGGCCGGAACGCAGTCTCACAGAGAGGGGTGCAATGCTGAAAGCATCCCGTCTGCCCCGGAGGAAGGACAGCGGCGGAGCGGGGACGGAAACGTCCACGGTCCCCTTCCCGTACCAGAAGGCCAAAGGGGGCAGTCTGCCCCGAATTTGGGTGGCACCACGAAGCGTAAGCTCTCGTCCCAAAGCTATGGGACGGGAGCGTTTTTTTGCAGTTTTTACGATCCTATAACGCCCCGTTTTAGCGGAAAACTCAGTAATATCACCCGAAAAGGAGTATTTTTATGGCAAAAATGACCCCCCGGACGCTGTCCGGCTTTATGGAGCTTCTCCCGGCGCCCCAGCAGCAGATGGAGCGCATTATGGAGGTCCTCCGCAAGACCTATTCCCTGTACGGCTTCACGCCCCTGGATACCCCTGTCATTGAATCCAGTGAGGTGCTGCTGGCCAAGGCCGGCGGCGAGACGGAAAAGCAGATCTACCGCTTCCAGAAGGGCGACAGCGACCTCTCCCTCCGCTTTGACCTGACGGTGCCCCTGGCCAAGTATGTGGCCCTCCACTACAACGAGCTGTCCTTCCCCTTCCGCCGGTATCAGATCGGCAAGGTGTACCGGGGTGAGCGTGCCCAGCGAGGCCGGTTCCGGGAGTTTTATCAGGCAGATATCGACATCATCGGCGACGGTAAGCTGGACATCACCAACGAGGCGGAGATCCCCTCCATCATCTATCAGACCTTCTCCACTCTGGGACTGAAGCGGTTCCAGATCCGGGTGAACAACCGGAAGATCCTGAACGGCTTCTACGCCATGCTGGGCCTGACGGAGAAATCCGCCGACGTGATGCGCACGGTGGACAAGCTGGATAAGATCGGTCCCGAAAAGGTAAAAACCATTCTTGTGGAGGATTTCGCCGTCAGCGAGAGCGACGCCGACGAGATCTTGAAGTTCATCGCCATCAAGGGCAGCAATGCAGAGGTCCTGAAGGCGCTGGAGGGCTACACCGGCAGAAACGAGATGTTCGATCAGGGGCTCAGCGAACTGAACACCGTGGTGAAGTATCTGGCGGACTTTGGCGTGCCCGCGGAGAATTTCGCCGTGGATCTCACCATTGCCCGTGGCCTGGATTACTACACCGGCACGGTCTATGAGACCACGCTGTTGGATCACCCGGAGATCGGCTCCGTGTGCTCCGGCGGACGATATGACAATCTGGCGGAGTTCTACACCGACAAGCAGCTCCCCGGCGTGGGCATTTCCATCGGCCTGACCCGGCTGTTCTATGTGCTGGGCGAGCAGGGGATGCTGAATCCGGAGCTGCCCACCGCCCCGGCGGATGTGCTGATCCTGCCTATGACGGAGGACCTCTCCCCCGCCATCGCGCTGGCCACCCAGCTGCGGCAGGCGGGCATCCGCACCCAGCTTCACTGCGAGCAGAAGAAGTTCAAGGCCAAGATGAGCTATGCCGACAAGCTGTCCATCCCCTATGTGATCTTCTTGGGCGAGGACGAGATCAACGCCGGCGTGGTGGCCTGCAAGGATATGAAGTCCGGCGAGCAGACCAAACTGAATACACAGGAGACCATCGACCGGATCAAGGCCGGTCTTGCCGAACTGGAAAAGGGCAGCGTGATCGTGGAATAACCACGGGAAGGAGCCGTTATGAAGCTGACTCTGAAGCGTGACCTGCCGCTGCTGCTGGCGGCACTGCTGGTGATCTGGGGGCTTTGGTACGCACGGCCCATCGGCGTGGAGACCCTGTTTCCCGGCCTGGAACCGGACAGCATTTATGTGACTCTGATTGATTTTACCGGCAGCAGCCATGAGGACCGTAACCTGGAACTCACCGCCGGGACGCCGGAATTTGACGATCTCTGGTCGGAAATTCGGGAATTGCGGTTCCGGCGCTCCCCCTTCAACGTGGTGGTGCAGGCCCTCCCCTTCTTAGAAGGGATCGTGGGTTCCTATGTCAAATATCCGGAGGACGATGATATAGACCACCTGATTATCGGCTTCGCGCAGGACAACGGGACTGACACATGGCGGTCAGAGGATCTGCAATTCTGGACGAATTCGTGGAGTTACCGGGACTTTGACCATGGGGTCACGCTGCCGCTGATGATGAAGAACGGCCACGAAATCGGGCAGAAAATGGCCCACGAGCTGTGGGAACAGGCGGTCGAATAAATACAATTCGTTATTTCTGATTATAATTATACAATTCTAAATCACTTTTCATGGAAAGGAAGCAACAATATGATGCAGAATCGAACCCATACCTGTGGAGAGCTGCGCCTCAGTGACGCAGGCAAGCAGGTGAAAATTTCCGGCTGGATGGAAAACGTCCGCGTGGTCAGCGCCAATCTGGCCTTCGTGGTGGTCCGGGACTTCTACGGCACCACCCAGGTGGTGGCGGAGACCGAGGACATGGTGAACACCTTTAAGGGCATCACCAAGGAGTCCACCATCTCCGTGGAGGGCGTTGTCCGGGAGCGTGACAGCAAGACCGACAAGATGGCCACCGGCGACATTGAGATCGTCCCCGCTAAGGTGGAGGTGCTGGGCCGCTGCCAGCACAGCGAGCTGCCCTTCCAGATCAACCGCAGCCGGGAGGCCGACGAAGCCCAGCGGCTGAAGTACCGCTATCTGGATCTGCGGAACCCCGCTGTGAAGAAGAACATCATTCTGCGGTGCAACGTAGTGGCCGCCCTGCGGAAGTCCATGACCGAGCACGGCTTTTTGGAGATCACCACGCCCATTCTGACGGCCTCCTCCCCCGAGGGCGCCCGTGACTATCTGGTGCCCGCCCGGAACCATCCCGGCAAGTTCTACGCGCTGCCCCAGGCTCCCCAGCAGTTCAAGCAGCTGCTGATGACCTCCGGCTTCGACCGCTACTTCCAGATCGCCCCCTGCTTCCGTGACGAGGACGCCCGTGCGGACCGCTCCCCCGGCGAGTTCTATCAGCTGGATATGGAGATGGCCTTCGCCACGCAGGAGGACGTGTTTGCCGTTCTGGAGGACGTGCTGCCTCCCATCTTCGCACAGTACGGCGCTTACAACCGGGCCAGCGGCGCACCCTTCACCCGCATCCCCTACAACGAGGCCATGGAGAACTACGGCTCTGACAAGCCGGACCTGCGGATCGACCTGCGGGTGCAGGATGTCACCGCCGTTCTGGGCGGCTGCGGCTTCGAGCCCTTTGCCGAGGGCAATCTGGTGAAGGCCGTGAAGGTCAGCGATTTCCACGAGACCCGGAAGTTTATCGACAAAACCCTGGCGGATGTGGAAACTGTGTCCGGCGGCAAGGCCTACTGGTTCCGCATGGACGACAAGGGCGAGCTGGTGGGCGGCATTTCCAAGTTCGTGAGCCCCATCAAGGAGAAGGTTGTCGAGGCCCTGGGGCTGAAGGCCAATGACTTCGTGGCCCTGTCCGCAGGCAAGCGGGAGGCCGCCCTGAAAACCGCCGGTGTGCTGGTCAAGACCCTGGGCGCTGCCGTTCCCGGTCACATGGACAAGGAACAGTACGCCTTCTGCTGGATCGTGGACTTCCCCATGTACGAGATCGGCGACGAGTCCGGCGAACTGGAATTCTGCCACAACCCGTTCTCCATGCCCGCCGGTGGGCTGGAAGTGCTGCTGAAGGCGGAGCGGGGTGAGATCGATCCCCTGAGCATCACTGCCGACCAGTACGATCTGGTGTGCAATGGCGTGGAGCTTAGCTCCGGCGCTGTGCGGAACCACGATCCCGAGATCATGATCAAGGCCTTTGAGCTGGTCCGGCTGGGCGAGGAGGATGTGAAGGCCAAGTTCCCCGCCATGTACAATGCCTTCACCTACGGTGCACCCCCCCATGCCGGTATCGCGCCGGGCGTGGACCGCATGGTGATGCTGCTGGCCGGTGAGGACAGCATCCGGGAGATCATTCCCTTCCCCATGAACAAGAACGCCCAGGACGTGATGATGAGCGCACCTTCTGAGGTCACCCAGAAGCAGCTGGATGAGCTGCATATTCAGATCACCAAACTGGAGAACTAAGCATATCTGCCGCTATGCGGCACGGGAAAGCATGGTGATACCATGCGGGATGGAATCCCCATTTTCTTTTCCTCTTGCGGAAAAGAAAACGGCCATTCATGGTCAAAAGAAAAGACGCTGAGGGATGAGTTGACCGGCAAAGCGGTCAACTCACCCCAAACGGGGACTGGCCGTCACGAACTTCCGAAAAAATCCGGAAGTCGCCTGCCGGCTGCGCTATACTCGTTCCGCCCAGAACTGCGTCCCCCGCACCTGTGGGTACAGAGCACAACGGGGAGCAAAACCGAATCGGCGTATTTCTACTCCCGTGCGTTCCGCTTCGCTACGCACTACCCGGTCCGTTTCCGGTTTTATCCTCGTCCCTCGCCCTTCGTCCCCTTGGGGGTTGGTTTCCAAAGGCGGGGGCCAAGGCCCCCGGCCTTTGTGTCGTTGGGGGTCCAGGGCGAAGTCGAAACGCCCTGGTGCTTTTCTTCCGGGGTGTGGGGCGGGTTCTTTTCCAGAAAAGAATGCGCCCCACATCCCTGCGGTGGGAACTGTCCCTTGCGGGAGCAGGAAACTATGCGAAAGCGCGCGGCATTGCCGCGCGCTTTCCTGTTATCCGAAATCATGACGGCTGCCCGTCGAAATTCCAAGCTCTTCGTAAAGGGAAATGATCGCTTCGATCTTATGAAAGCAGATTTCATCACTTAGCGTATCGTCCCGGATGATCTCCAATATCTTTTTCAATGTGCGGCTCGCGGCGTCAGACACCAGACAGCGGTAAAACTCCTGCTCATTCTGCATAAAACTCCCTCCTTTATTTACCTGATATAAGGATATACTTAAATCAGGTAAATGTCAATCAGGGTTATCCTTGCTAAAATGGATAGAGCGAGGAGGGGTCATATGCGTGAGCCAAAAAGCATTGTCAGCTATCAGACAACGGAATACGGTCATGTGAAAGTCACCCTTGCGAACGTGATGGACGCACGGGGAATCACCCGTAACCGTCTGAGAACCCTGACGGGTGTAAAATATGATGTGATCGACCGCTATTATAAAGGGCAGGACATCGCTTTGGTGGATCTGGATTTTTTGGCGAAGGTCTGCTATGTATTGGATTGCAAGGTTGAAGATCTGCTTCAATATAAGGGACCGGATCAATAAATAGTAAGGAGGGCGAGGCCCTCCTTTTTTCTTTCTTTTTTTCCCGGTTTATGTTAGACTGAAGCTACTTTGAGGGGAGGCGCCTATGAAACGCTTTTTGGCCGCGCTTTTGGCGGCATTGACTGTATTTACCCTTACAGGCTGCGGAAAAACAGAGAATCCCGCTGAACCGGTGACGCCGGGACAGGCAGAGGAACCCGCCACGCCCACGGAACCGGAACCGACACCGGAGGAAATCGCGGAACAGGAGCGTCTGGCGGCGGAAAAGGCCCGTGAAGAACGGCTGCAGGGACTGCTGGACTCCATGACCTTAGAGGAAAAGGTGGGACAGCTTTTCTTCGTCCGGTGCCCGGAGACCAACGCCGTGGAGGATATTTCCACCTACCATTTAGGAGGCTATCTGCTGTTCGGACGGGACTACAAGAATGGCGACAGCTGGCTGACATGGGAGCAGTTCATCCAGAAAATCGAGAGCTACCAGGATGCGGCCGCTATCCCCCTGTTTATTGGAAGCGACGAGGAGGGCGGCACCGTCACTCGGGCCAGCCGGAACCCTAACCTCTTCTCTGAACCCTTCAAATCTCCTCAGAAGCTGAACTACATCGGCGGCATTGAAGAAATTCTCCGGGATACGGACACCCGAAGCCGGGAACTGCGGGCGCTGGGGATCAACGTGAATTTCGCGCCGGTGTGCGACGTGTCCACTGACCCTAAGGATTTCATCTATGACCGGACGCTGGGGCAGAACGCGAACATGACGGCGGATTATGTGAGGCTGGTGGTGCCGGCCATGACGGAGGGCGGCACGCTGCCTGTGCTGAAGCACTTCCCCGGCTACGGAAACAACGCCGACACCCACACCGGCATTGCCGTGGACGAGCGGCCCATGGAGACCTTTGAGACCTCTGACCTGCTGCCCTTCCAGGCGGGAATCGAGGTGGGGGCGCCCTTTGTGCTGGTAAGCCACAACATTGTGGAGTGCATGGACAAGAACCTGCCCGCCTCTCTGTCCCCCGCCGTGCATCAGGTGCTGCGGGAGACGTGTGGATTTGAGGGGATTGCCATCACCGACGATTTGGCCATGGATGCGGTACAGGCCTATGCAGAGGAGGGCGCTGTGGCAGTGATGGCCCTGCAGGCGGGAAACGACATGGTGGTGACTACCGACTACCAAACCCAGATCCCCGCCGTCATCGCGGCGATGCAGGAGGGGAAGCTGGATGAGAGCCTCATCGACAACGCCTGTCTGCGGGTGCTGCGGTGCAAGGACACCTTTTTGAGGATCCCCGAAAGTGATTCCTGATTGGATATTCCATGAAAATAGCCTGATTTGCTGCATTTTTTGAAAATGTGCAACCAAAACGTCCCTTTTTCGTCTTTCCTTGTGAACAGCTATTGGAAAGACCGGTCTATGGGAAAGGAGCATTTCTATGAAAAAGTCTCTGCGTTTTTGCGTTTTGCTGGCTTTAGCCGCCGCGTTGCTGACGGTCTCCGCCTTTGCGGACACGGGGCCGAAGGCGCAGTTAAAGGTGCTGGTGAAAAATGCCCCGGAGGAGCCATATTATCTCGATCTTTTGGAAAAGGGGGATTATCAGGGGCACACCTATGGCTCCGGAGACGGGGATGACACATACAGCGGGCTGGATTGGAGCTACTCCGAGGAGGAGATCGCTGCACTGGACAGCGAGCTGCTGGACGCGCTGCGGTCGGCGGTGCCGGAGGGCTGGCACGCCTGCACCGCGCAGGGCACCAACGGTGCGCCCATGTGGGGCGACCTGATCGGCAGCGACGCAGGCGGGGTGCGGCTCCATTCCTTCCGTTACCATGGCGTACCGGATACGTATCGGATCATTCTCGTAACAAAAAGCGGCGAAAGCTGGGTATCCGGAGTCCTGCACCGGGCAACGCTGCAATCCAGCGCAACGGTGGACTGGGCGGCAAGGATTGCCAACGCGCCCAGTCCGGCCATGGCCTATGCGCTGCAATTCCTGTGCACCCTCCTCCCTACCCTGCTGATCGAGGGGCTGCTGCTGTTTGCCTTCGGCTACCGGAGCAAGAGAAGCTGGCTGGTATTTCTGCTGGTGAATCTGGTGACACAGGGCGGCTTCGCCGTCTATCTCGCCGTAACGGTGTTGAATCACGGTGTAAGCGGCTGGTCTTTGATCTTCTATATTCCCATTGAGGTCATCATCACACTGGTCGAGCTGCTGCTGTACCGCCGTCTGCTGACGGAAAAAAACAAGGCGCGAGCCGCCGTGTACGCCATCGCTGCCAACCTCTGCTCGGCCGTGTTTGGGCTCTGGCTCATTGACCCGCTGTGGCATTTTATCGTGTCGATCTCTTAAAAACGAAAGGAATTTTCCCCATGGAAACTGAAAAGCTATACTACGCGGACCCGTTTTTGACGGACTTTACCGCTACGGTTCTGGACTGTCAGCCGGGTAAAAACGGCTATTTAGTCACATTAGACCGCACGGCCTTCTACCCGGAGGGGGGCGGACAGCCTGCCGATCATGGCGTTCTGGACGGAGCGGCTGTGACGGACGTCCATGAAAAAAACGGCGTGATTCTCCACAATGTGGACAGAGCCGTGGAAATTGGGAAAACTGTCGCCGGCACCATCGACTGGGGTCGGCGGTTCGACCACATGCAGCAACACTCCGGAGAGCACATCTGTTCCGGGCTGATCTGCAAGCGGTTTCACTGCGACAATGTGGGATTTCACATGGGTGCGGACATCGTGACCATCGACTTCAACGCTGATATTTCCTGGGAGGAGCTGTTGGAGATCGAGGCTAAGGCCAATCAGTATCTTTACGAAAACCACCCCATCGACATTCAGTTCCACCGGGGAGCGGAGCTGGAGGCCATCGACTACCGGAGCAAAAAGGCGCTGGAAGGGGATGTGCGGATCGTGGCCTTCCCCGGCGCGGACTGCTGCGCCTGCTGCGGCACCCATGTGCTGCGGAGCGGGCAGGTGGGACTGGTGAAGTTCCTGTCGGTGCAGAAATTCCGGGAGGGCGTGCGGATTGAGCTGCTGTGCGGCAAACGGGCGCTGGAATACCTGTCCAAAACATGGGAGCAGGCCAAGGCCATTGGTCAGCGGCTCAGTGTAAAACCGGTGGACAGCGAGGCGGCTGTGGAGCGGCTGGAGGGCGAGTTAGCCAATCTGAAGCTCCGCTGCGCTCAATTGGAGGAATCCGTATTTGAATCCATGGCCAAGGAGCAGGCGGGAAAGGGCAATGTGCTGCTGTTCCAGCCTGCCATGCGGCCGGACAGTGTGCGGCGGCTGATGGACGCCGTGTCCAAGACCTGCGGCGGCCTGGCGGCAGTTTTCGCCGGAGAGGACGGCCATTATGCCTACGCCCTGGGCCGGGCGGACGGACAGGACATCAGCCCTCTGGTCAAGGCCATGAATGCGGTGCTTCACGGGCGGGGCGGCGGACGGAACGGCTTCGCTCAAGGCAGCGTGGAGGCGGAGCGGAGCGCCATCGAATCGTTTTTCAAGGAGAATGGATATGGAATATGTAATTAAGGAATTGCTTCACCCGGAGGAGGATGACGAGGCCAATTTCATCTACTCGGAGCTGGACAGCCAGCGCCGGGAGACCCGGCGGGTAGAGTTTTATCCCTCCGGTATGTGCTTTGCCTACGGCGGGGATATGGGACAGGACGAGGTCCTGAACCCCGCGCCTTTCCCGGAGGATCTGCGGACACTGAACCGCCCCAGTGAGGTGGAGGTCCGGGCCATCCCCCGGCAGTTGTTCATCGAGGTGTGGAATCAGGCACAGGAGCGGCCCGACGGCTTTATGGGGATGTTCTATTGACTTCTTTGCCGCTGCGGAAAATTTGTTTTTCATAGTAAAACCCCGGCCCCGGACAAAAGTCCGGGGCCGGGGTTGCTATTCTGCTATTTTACAATTTGCGGTTGCCTGTTGTCTGCGGGGTGGCGGATCACACCACCGCGAAGAACTTAATGAGGAACAGGGCAGAGATCACATAGGTCAGCACGCTGACGTCCTTGGCCTTGCCGGAGAGGAGCTTGACCACCGTGTAGGAGATCAGGCCGAGACCGATGGCGTGGCCGATAGAGCCGGAGATCGGCATACCGATGAGCATGATGGACACCGGCAGCATCTGGTCCATATCGTCAAAGTTGACATTCTTGAGACCCTGAAGCATCAGCACACCGACGTAGATCAGCGCAGCAGAGGTCGCGGCGCCGGGAATGATGGCGGCGACGGGAGCGAGGAAGATGCAGGCGAGGAACAGCACGGCAGAGGTCAGCGCGGTCAGACCGGTGCGGCCGCCAGCCTCCACGCCGGAGGCGGATTCGATAAAGGTGGTAACGGTGGAGGTGCCGGTGGCAGCGCCCGCGACCGTACCGATGGCGTCGGAGAGCAGGGCCTCCTTCATGTTGGGCATCTCGCCCTTCTCATTCACCATGCCGGCGCGGGAGGCGGTGCCCACCAGAGTGCCGATGGTGTCGAACATATCGATCATGCAGAAGGTGATGATCAGCGTGATGGCGGTGAACCAGCCGATGTTCATAAAGCCCGCAAAGTCAAACTTGAAGAGCGTGGTAGAGACCATGTCGGCGAAGGGCGGCACGAAGCTTGCGGTCTCAAGGCTCGCAAAGGGATTCACGCCGAGGAATGCGAAGCTGCCGATCCAATAAAGGACGGAGGAGAAGAGCATACCAAGCAGCACGGCGGCCTTGATTCCCTTCTTGGCCAGCACAACCATGACGAACACACCAAGGAACGCGGTCACGACGGTCAGGACCATCGTGTCATAGCCAGAGCCCATGTTGCCCTTGATGATACTGGGGGTCAGGGCGCCGAAGAAGTCGCGCATCATGTAGAACGGACCGCCGTTTTCGGAATAGATGCCAATGTTGGAGCCGAGACCCACGTTCATCAGCATCAGGCCGATGGCAGGGGCGATGCCGTAGCGCACACCGAGCGGGATGGCCTCCACGATCTTCTCGCGCACCTTCAGCACGGTGAGCACGAGGAACACGATGCCTTCGATGAGGATGATGACGAGGGCAGCCTGAAAAGCGCTGGTGTAGTCGCAGTCATTGATCACGGCGATGTTGGCCACCACCACGGCGAAGAAGCTGTTGAGACCCATGCCGGGCGCCATGGCAAAGGGCTTGTTGGCCAGGAAGGCCATGCAGGCGGTGCCGATGGCGGAGGCGATGCAGGTTGCAAGGAACACGCCGTTCCATAGCGGCGTGCCGACCGCGAAGCCGGTGAGCAGATTGGGGTTCAGGGCGATGATGTAGGCCATCGTCATGAACGTGGTGAGACCGGCCAGGATCTCTGTTTTCACAGTCGT
>ENA-OQRC01001498-OQRC01001498.1-human-gut-metagenome-genome-assembly--contig:-NODE-1498-length-15028-cov-8.992386_pt1 | contig 15028 bp, 10 predicted proteins | sample MGYA00243236_ERZ505102 | MGnify/ENA primary metagenome ERZ505102 (study PRJEB26097, sample SAMN02712089) | human gut metagenome | biome: Gut microbiome | host: Homo sapiens | place: Denmark... | reverse complement strand
CCTCGATCTCCTTGAAGCCGATCTTCACCAGCATCTGGAAGAACTCCAGCTTTTCTGCAAGGCTCATGGGCACGATCAGCGCCTGATTGCCGTCCCGCAGATCCACGCTGCACCATGCGGGAGCCTTTTCAATATGGTCTTTTTTTACCCAGCTGTCATAACCGGCGGGTACCGGGTAGTACCCCGGTGCGTACTTGGTAGCGTCCATCATCCTGTTGTCCTCCTGATGTTGTGGTGCATAAAAATGCACCCCTTCCGTCTGCTCGTTTCACTCGCATCCACCTTCCCCAAGGGGACGGCTTTCCGGAATACGGTAAAGTTTGCGGCATTGCCCAAAGGCGCCCCCTTGGGGGAGCTGGCATCGCGTAGCGATGCCTGAAGGGGTATCCGCATACAAAAAGGCTCCCGTCTTTCAAGGCGAAAACCTTGAGAGACGAGAGCCTGTAAATTGCTTTTACAGGGCACCCGTGGTACCACTCTCCTTGCTGCACAGTCAAGTACAGCCACTTTGCACGATCGGCCAAAACGGCGAATCGCTGCCCCTGTAACGGTGGGCGTCCGTCAGAACCTACTTGTCCGTTCAGTTCTGCCGCTCAGGGGCCAGTATCCGAAGTTCTCTGCACCCGCCTTGCACCACCCGGCGGCTCTCTGCACGCAGAAAAAAGATCGTTTTATCCCCGTCAACGCATTTGCACTTTGTTGAAAGTGAGATAATTTTAGCACGCCCGCCAGAAAGTGTCAAGAAGTTTCGTTCAGGATAAAGATGAAAGCATTTCATAATATCATAGGGAAAATCATGCAGAATTGGGGATTCTCCCCTCTTTGTTAAGAAACTGCTAAGTTTTTGCAAAGTTGCCCTCGCTGCGCTGTTGCCGGGCGGCAGGATGTGGTATACTGGACGCAGCAAACGGGTGGAAGCCCACCTTATAAGGAGGAACATCCCATGAAAGAAGTCAAGCCATCCAAAAAGCCGTTGGCCATCTACTATGCCATCGTGCTGCTGGTGCTGCTGGTCATCAACCTTGTGGTCATGCCGTGGCTGGCCGAGCGTCAGGTGCAGGAGGTAGACTACGGCACCTTTATGAGCATGACCGAGCAAGAGAATATCGGCAAGGTGGATATCCAGTCCAACCAGATCATTTTTACGGATAAGGACAACAAGCAGATCTACAAGACCGGCCTGATGAACGACCCCGGCCTGACCGAGCGCCTGTACGATGCCGGTGCGCAATTCTCCAGCGAGATCGTGGAGCAGGGCTCGCCGGTGCTCAGCTTTTTGCTGTGGTTCGTGCTGCCCATTCTGCTGTTCAGTTTCATCGGCAACCAGATGAACAAAAAGCTGATGGAAAAGGCAGGCGGCGGCCCGGGTGCCATGATGTTCGGCGGCGCGGGCAAATCCAACGCAAAGGTCTATGTGCAGTCCACCCACGGCATCCGCTTTGCGGACGTTGCCGGTGAGGACGAGGCCAAAGAGAACCTGCAGGAGATCGTCAATTATCTGCACGACCCCAAGAAGTATGAAGAGATCGGTGCTTCCATGCCCAAGGGCATTCTGCTGGTAGGCCCTCCGGGCACCGGCAAGACCATGCTGGCCAAGGCCGTGGCAGGCGAATCCAACGTTCCCTTCTTCTCCATCTCCGGTTCGGAGTTCGTGGAGATGTTCGTGGGCATGGGTGCTTCCAAGGTGCGCGACCTGTTTAAGCAGGCCAAGGAAAAAGCGCCCTGCATCGTGTTCATTGATGAAATTGATGCCATTGGCCAGAAGCGCAACAGCGGCCAGTTTGGCGGCAACGACGAGCGCGAGCAGACCCTGAACCAGCTGCTTACCGAGATGGACGGCTTTGAGGGCAACACCGGCGTCATTATTCTGGCAGCCACCAACCGCCCGGATTCCCTCGACCCTGCCCTGACCCGTCCCGGCCGGTTCGACCGCCGTGTGCCCGTGGAGCTGCCCGACCTGAAGGGCCGCGAAGAAATTTTGAAGGTACACGCCAAAAAGGTGAAGATCGCCCCGGGTGTGGACTTCAACACCGTGGCACGCATGGCCTCCGGTGCCTCCGGCGCAGAGCTGGCCAACATTGTGAACGAAGCCGCCCTGCGTGCCGTGCGGGCAGGGCGCAAGAGCGTGACCCAGGCCGACCTTGAGGAGAGCATTGAGGTGGTCATTGCCGGCTACCAGAAGAAGAATTCCATCCTGACCGATCACGAAAAATGCATCGTAGCCTACCACGAGATCGGCCACGCCCTTGTGGCAGCAAAGCAGTCCAACTCTGCCCCGGTGCAGAAGATCACCATCATCCCCCGCACCTCCGGCGCACTGGGCTACACCATGCAGGTGGACGAGGGCAACCACTACCTGATGAACAAGGCCGAGCTGGAAAACAAGATCGCCACCCTGACCGGCGGCCGCGCTGCCGAAGAGGTAGCCTTCAACTCCATCACCACCGGCGCGTCCAATGATATCGAGCAGGCCACCAAGCTTGCCCGCGCCATGCTGACCCGCTACGGCATGAGTGATGAATTTGACATGGTGGCACTGGAAACCGTGAACAACCAGTATCTGGGCGGCGACACCTCGCTGGCCTGCAGTGCCCAGACCCAGTGCGAGATCGACCGGAAGGTGGTAGAGCTGGTCAAGACCCAGCACGAAAAGGCCATCCGCATCCTGACCGAAAACCGCGCAAAGCTGGACGAGCTGGCACAGTATCTATACCAGAAGGAGACCATCACCGGCGAGGAATTCATGGATATCCTCAACCGCGACAGCGCAGAAAACAAACCGGAAAATCCCTGAAAATAAAAAATTTTGAATCTTTTGCAATAATCCGGCCGCCGTATCCGTTTACAAAGCAGATACGGCGGTTTTCCATTGTGGATGCGCCGCAGCTGAACCATGGTTTAAAAAACGATTATGATGCAAAAAACAAAGGCAGTCCCTGCGGCTGCCGTTTTCAGGAGGTATTTCCTATGAAGATGCTGAACAAAAAGTTTGTCCGTACCCTGAGCTGTGCCACTGTGGCGGTGTGCGCTGCTGCCATGCTGAGCGTGGGCGCATTTGCCGCCGAGGTGGATTCTACCTGCGTGGAGGGCTATCTGCCCCCGCAGGAACAGATGGTGCAGGGCGACATTGCACTGCACAGTGCCGACGTTGCCGTGGGGGAAAAGGACCCCAGCTACGGCGGCTATGGTGCCCCGGAGGGCAACCCCATTCAGGGCAACATCATGCTGATCTCCGGTGACGAGCTGGCCGACACCGCAAAGGCCGAGGCGCGCTACACCGTCAAGGGTCTGCTGGGCAAGCAGCTGCTGTACACCGCCCGCCAGAAGGACGGCGTGCTGACGCTGGACGTGCCCGCCGAAGTGGCCACCTTCCGCACCACCATCGAGGATATGCAGGCGCTGCAGGCCAGCGGCGTGAAAACGCTGGTGCTGGTGACCGAGAAGAACACCACCACCCTGAACCTCTCGCTGCTGTGCGAGGGACAGAAGTCCGGTACCCGCGTCACCCTGCGGCATCTGGGCAGCAGCGCTACCCTCTCTGTGGGTCTGCGCTGCCGCCGCGACCTGCTGATCGGCCGCTAATCGGAAAAACGGCAGTATAATTTGTGGTTCAGAAACGCCAACAGGCGTTTCTGAACCACTTTTTTTAATGATGACAAGACCCCCGGCGGGCAGCCGGGGGTCTTGTCGTACGCTTATGGAGGCTTGGACAGGAATAAAAGGAAGATCACACTCCCCTTGCGGGAAAGAGAATCGCTGCTTATTCGCCGCGGACGGCTGCGAAACCGGCTTCCAGATCGGCAAGGATGTCATCGATGTGCTCGGTGCCGATAGACAGGCGGATGGTGTTCTGGTAGATCTGCTGCTCGGCCAGCTCGGCGTCGGTCAGCTGGCTGTGGGTGGTGGAGGCCGGGTGGATAACAAGGCTCTTCACGTCCGCCACGTTGGCCAGCAGAGAGAAGATCTTCAGGTTGTCGATGAAGGTAAAGGCTTCCTCGCGGCCGCCCTTGATGTTAAAGGTAAAGATGGACGCGCCGCCGTTGGGGAAATACTTCTGGTACAGGGCGTGATCCGGGTGATCCGGCAGCGAGGGATGGTTCACCTTTTCCACCTGCGGGTGGTTGGCAAGGAACTCCACCACCTTTTTGGTGTTCTCCACATGACGCTCGATGCGCAGACTCAACGTCTCGGTGCCCTGCAGCAGCAGGAAGGCGTTGAAGGGGGAGATGGTAGCGCCGGTATCACGCAGCAGAATGGCGCGGATGTAGGTGACGAAAGCGGCAGGGCCTGCGGCATCCGCAAAGGAGACGCCGTGGTAGCTGGGGTTGGGGGCAGCAATGTTGGGGTAACGGCCGCTGGCCTTCCAGTCGAAGTTGCCGCTGTCCACGATGATGCCGCCCAGCGTGGTGCCATGGCCGCCGATAAACTTGGTGGCAGAGTGCACCACGATGTCTGCGCCGTGCTCGATGGGACGGATGAGGTACGGGGTGCCGAAGGTGTTATCAATGACCAGCGGCAGGCCGTGCTTGTGGGCGATGGCTGCAATGGCGTCGATATCCGGGATGTCGCTGTTGGGGTTGCCCAGCGTTTCCAGATACACAGCCTTGGTATTGGGCTGGATGGCTGCTTCCACCTGTGCAAGGTCGTGGGCATCCACGAAGGTGGTGTTGACGCCGAACTGGGTCAGGGTGTGTGCCAGCAGGTTGTAGCTGCCACCGTAGATGGTCTTTTGTGCCACGATGTGGTCACCGGCCTGTGCCAGTGCCTGAATGGTGTAGGTGATGGCAGCTGCACCGGAAGCGGTAGCCAGTGCTGCCACGCCGCCCTCCAGCGCTGCAATGCGCTTTTCGAACACATCCTGCGTGGAGTTGGTCAGACGGCCGTAGATGTTGCCTGCATCGGCCAGACCAAAGCGGTCTGCGGCGTGCTGGCTGTTGCGGAACACATAAGACGTGGTCTGGTAGATGGGCACCGCACGGGCATCGGTGGCGGGGTCGGCCTGCTCCTGACCGACATGAAGCTGCAGGGTCTCAAATTTATATTCAGACATCGTTATTTGCCTCTCTTTATATACCAATAGTATTATTATTGTGTGTAAAAAATCCCGATGCGTTTTCAAAGGCGCACCGGGCAGTGTGGTCTACCGGAGCTGCTGTCACATTCGGGTACACATTCGCGCAGCCGAGGGCAACATACAGTACACATCCGATGCCGGTGCCCGGTGGGTATGCATTCGCCCACAGCGATAATTCGCGTGCAGCAGTTCTTTCCAGATCAGCTTCATCTTTGTGCCCTCCTTCCGGTAAAACTTTTCCATCCCTCTATGTACCACCCGCCGGGGAACCTCTGTTTCATTTCCCTACAAGACTGGTGGATTGGATGTTTGCATTATATCCCGTTCTACCTAGTTTGTCAATAGGTTAATTCCACTTTTTTCAAGGATGTATTTTTTGCATGATATATCCGCCTGTGCTGCCCGTATTTTTTGCACAGTTTGGCAAAAACGATCTCCTCTGCCGGTGCACTGCAGACGTATCCTACACACAAAAGACCGCGTCTCATCTGCTGGTTCAGACAAGGCGCGGCCTTTTGCGGTATTTGGTTTGGGGTATAGGAGGAATCATGTCCCTGAGAGGGGGCTTGCGGCTCTTCCCCTCCCGGTGATTTTATGATACCCGAAAATTTCTACGAAATTATGCTTATTTTATGAATGCGCTGTAAACATTACTCCGGGGCCTTCATGCTTTCCACCATGCTGATGCGCCGGACGTGCCGCCGCATCACAAAGCAGACCACCACGGTAAACACCATGGTCAGCGCCACCGCCAGCAAGTAGCTGCGGGGAGCAATGGTGCGGATGAACATGAGCTGATCCATCTCCACGGTCAGGATGATGAACTTGTGCAGCGGCACACCCAGCGCCAGACCCACGCCGGAGCCGATGAGTGCCAGCAGCTCGATCTCGCGGAAGATGTAGCGGTACACTTCCTGATCGTAGAAGCCCAGCACCTTGATGGTCGCCAGCTCCTTTTTGCGCTCGCCAAGGTTGACGCTGATCAGGTTATACAGCACCACTGCCGCCAGCGCCGCCGCGCAGATGATGATCAGCACCACCACATAGCCCAGACTGACGATGAGGTTATCGAACAGTTCGGTGGTGTCCTCGGTAAAGCTGATGCTGCTGACATAGTTGCAGTCCAGCAGGTCGGTGCGCAGGGCGTTGTACCCGGCAGCATCGGTGCAACTTGTCTGACCGTAGACCGTGTTCCACGGGATCTCCGCCGTGCCCAGCAGGCTTTCCAGCTGTGCGCGGGGGAGGTACAGCCGGGTGAACATATAGTTCTCCGTGATGCCGGTCAGGGTCAGTTCCACCCGGGTGCCCTCGGCGTTTTCCACCCAGAAGGTATCGCCGGTGTGCAGCCCCAGATTCTCGGCGGTCTTTTCGGTCAGGATGGCGCTGCCGCTGTCAAAGCTGATGGCCTTGTGTCCCTTGCGGGTGCGGAAAGTAACGTAGCGGGTCAGGTCGCTGTCCTTGGCGGCAGCCACGATGCTCACGCTGGCGCTCTCGCCTTCGGCATTGTAGATGGTAGTGGATTTGGTATACACCGCGCCCCAGTTCTGCACGGCGCTGTTGCTGTCCAGCTCCTCTGCCAGCCCCTGCTCCATGGTCAGGGCTTTGGGGTCGCTGAGGGTGATGGACATATCGTTGTGGGTCAGCTCGGTAGACTGCTTTGTGACGATGGGCAGCAGAGAATCCTGAATGCCAAAGCCGATGAGCAGCAGCGCGGTGCAGCCCGCCACGCCCAGCACGGTCATGAAGAACCGCTTTTTATACCGGAACAGGTTGCGGGCAGTGGTCTTTTGGGAGAAGGACATCCGCTGCCACAGCGGGGTGATGCGCTCCATCAGGATGCGTTTGCCCGCCACAGGAGCCCGGGGCAGCAGCAAAGCTGCGGTCTTTTCGGCCAGACTGGAACGGCAGGCGTACCATGTGGCAAAGCCGATGACGGCGGCGCTGATGCCCACGCTGGCAGCTGCCATGCCCGGGTAGAAGTGCAGGGTGAAGGTGGGCAGGGTGAACACCAGCTGATAGGCGTTCCAGATAATGATGGGAAATACCACAAAGCCCACCACCATGCCGACGATGCTGCCCAGAATGGTGGCAAGCAGGGCGTAGAACAGGTACTTGCCCGCGATGCTGAAGTTGGAGTAGCCCAGCGCCTTTAAGGTGCCCATCTGCAGACGGTTCTCGTCCACCATGCGGGTCATGGTGGTGGTAGCCACCAGCGCCGCCACAAGGAAGAAGAACACCGGGAACACCCGGGCAATGGCATCCATGCGGTCGGCGTACTGGGCAAAGGTGACGCAGCTCATGGTGGAGGTGCGATCCAGCACATACCACTCGCCCTTTTTGATCTGGCTCACCTGCTCCTCGGCATCGTTCAGCTGGGCAAGGCCGTCTGCCAGTTTCTGCTCTGCCTCGGCCTTCTGGTTCTCGTACTCGGTACGGGATTCTTCCAGCTGGGTCTGCCCGGCGTTATACTCTGCCCAGCCCTCTTCCAGCTGCTTTTGTGCGGCATCGAACTGAGTGTAGGCACTGGCGGTGCCGGTGGTCAGCTGCAACTGTCCCTGCAAAAGCTGCAATTTCATCTTGCGCAGCGCAGCCTTGGCTTCGGTCACCAGCTGGTCGTTGGAAAGGTTTGGCGAGGAGATCAGCCCCTGCTTGTACATCTGCCGCTTGCCCGCGTCCAGCTGCTGCTGATAGCCCTGCAACTGGTTATAGATGTTGTCGTAAGCGGCCTGCGCCTTGGCCAGCGCATCCCGCAGTTCAATGTAGTCCTCGTCCTCCGGCTCGGCTTCGTCCAGCGCCTTTTCGGCGTTGCGCAGGGCAGCTTCCGCGTAGGTCAGCAAGGGGTCGGCCACCTTTTTCAGGTTGACCAGCAGTTCTATCTGCTGTAACTGTTCCTCAAATTCCAGCACCTGCGCTTCGCTGCTCACCAGCTGGTCGGCACCGCTCTGCATGGTGTCCGGCAGGGCAGCCTTCTGGGCGGCAAGCTCCTTTTCCCCGGCTTCCAGCTGCGCCTTGGCGGCATCCAGCTGTGCCTGTGCGTCCGCAAGCTTTGTCTCGGCTTCGGCAAACTGGCGCTCGGCTTCTGCCTTCTGGCTGTCGTACTCCGCGCGTGCTTCGGTCAGCTTGTCGTTGGCGGCGTCCATCAGTTCTTCCCGCCGGGCGGTGCACTGCACGCTCTGGATGGCCTTGAGCTTTTCCGCTACGGCATCCACTGCGGCCTGATATTCATCCGAATAATTATCATACAGCCCGGCGTTTTCCGCTTTTATATAGCACGTCGTATAATAATCTGCGGTCAAAGTGCCCTCCGGCACGAACAGGATGCAGTCCAGCTGGCCATCGCCCACGGTGCTGCTCTCGGAATCGGTGGAAAAATGCAGCGGGTCCTGCACCGTGCCCACCACCGTGAACACCTGCCCGCTGACCCTCTCGGTCTCTTCCGGCAGGGTCAGCTGGGTGCCCAGCTCCACCGGGCTGCCATGACCCATCACGTGCACCACGCACTCCCCGGCAGCTTCCGGCATCCGGCCGGACAGCAGCACCAAGCGGTTCATATTCTCCGGCGTATCGGCCTGCGGGTCGGCAGGCAGCTGATACAGCCGCGCCACCGTGGTCTGCTCGTCCCCTGTCCAGTGTCCTTCCACGTCCTGATACTTTACCGCCTGCACGGCGTCTACCCCGTCCACAGCGGCAATGGCGTTGATATCGCTCTGGCTGAGACCAAGGGTGGACAGCACCCGCAGGTCGAACACATTCTGCTGCACATAGTACTTCTGGGCCGCAGTGCGCATATCGGGGGCAATGCACATCAGGCCGGTAAGCATCATCACCCCCAGCGCCACGATGCCAAACAGGGACACCACCCGGCTGATGCTGCTTTTCATCTCGCGCAGGATATTTTTGCGGTAACTTTTCTGCACAGTTCTCACCACTCGATCTGTTCCACCGGCACCGGGTGCTCGTTGACCTGATTGGACACGATGCGGCCGCTGCGCACCTGAATGATGCGGTCAGCCATACCGGTCAGTGCCGTGTTGTGGGTAATAACGATGACGGTGCGTCCGGTCTTACGGCAGGTATCCTGCAAAAGGCCCAGCACCTGCTTGCCGGTGCGGTAGTCCAGCGCACCGGTAGGCTCGTCGCAGAGCAGCAGCTTTGGGTTTTTGGCCAGTGCGCGGGCAATGGACACCCGCTGCTGCTCGCCGCCGGAAAGCTGCGCCGGGAAGTTGTTCAGCCGCTCGCCCAGACCCACACTGCGCAATGTCTCGGCGGGGTCCAGCGGGTCGCGGCAGATCTCGCTGGCAAGCTCCACGTTTTCCAGCGCGGTCAGGTTCTGCACCAAGTTGTAGAACTGGAACACAAAGCCCACATCGTACCGGCGGTAGGTGGTCAGTTCCCGGGCAGAAAAACGGCTCACGTTGCGGCCGTCCAGCCAGACGTTGCCCTCGTCGCAGCTGTCCATGCCGCCCAGAATGTTCAGCAGGGTGGTCTTGCCCGCGCCGGAGGGGCCCACGATGATGCAGAACTCGCCCTTGTCCACATAGAAATTCAGGTGGTCTGCAGCAGCGATCTTCACACTGCCGGTCTGGTAATATTTACAGACATCTTCAAACTCCACAAAATGCTCCATGGCGTTTTTCCTTTCTGTCAGAATGCAAAATATTTCAATTTAAATATAGCATAAATCCACCGGAATTTGCAAAGCTCCCGGCGCGAATTTTCAAAAACTTAACACAAGCCGCCGCAAAACATAAAAAGGGACACCGGAGCGTCCGCAGACGTTCCGGTGTCCCGAGATATAAAGCCGCGCGGCGGGCATTGTCAGCTTATTTTGCAGCGTACCAGTTTGCGCTGGGCTGGTACTGACCAGCGTTTACGGCATTGCCCTGATAGTACAGGGTGCCGTCCGCACCGCGGCTGTAACGGGAGAAGAACTCGTTCCAGATGGCAACGCTCTCCTCCTGCAGGTAAACGTGGGGGGTATCCTTGACCACGGTGTACTTCACCAGCGGTGCGTTGCCGCCCATAAAGCTCTTGGTCACAAAAGCGCCGTTGTAGGAGGAGCTTTCTGCAACAGCTGCCTCGTTGGTGGCGTTGTGGGCATTCCAGCCTTGCAGCGCCTTCACTGTGCCGTTATCCTCCACCAGCTCTGCCACGCCTGCCGAGTCGTACTCACCAAGGAAAGCCCATGCCGGCAGCAGAACAGCGGGGTCAAGCTCCGGCAGCGGGGTAAACATATAGCCGACCGGAGCAATAGCAGCAAACCGGCTTGCATAGCGGCAGGCGGTAGCCCAAGTCATCAGGCTGCCGTTGGAGTGACCGGTGGCATACACGCGGGTGGTATCGATGCGGTAATCCTGCTCCATGCGGTCCAGCAAGCTGTTGATGAACTCCAGATCCACGCTGGGGTCGGTATCCTTACCGGCCATTGCGGCAAAGGGACCTGCCAGCCACATGGCGGTGGGAATGTTGCCCATCAGGTCTGCGGGGCGCACCAGACCCTGCGCAAAGACCACGATAAAGCCGTTCTGCTCTGCCACATCGTACCAGCGGGACTCCTCTGCAATGGCATACATGGAGGCGGTATAACCGTGCATCACCAGCACCAGCGGCACCTTTTCGTTGCCAGTATAGGTGGACGGCACATAGACCATCCAGCGGCGCAACTCGCCGTTGACCCACTCCTCGTGAATATCAAAGCCACGCCGAGTAAAGTCCTCTGCCTTTGCCACGCGGCCCGGCAGCTGCAGCGCCATAAAGCGCTTGAACTGACCGGAGAACTTTTCCCAGATGGCTGCCGGGCACTGTGCCTTTTCGGTGACCCACACATCGGCTGCAGAACCTGCACGGCCGCTGACATAAACACCGTCGCCCTTTGCCACAGCCTGGTTGGCTTTCAGGTAGAACTCCAGCGCTGCCTTATTGGTAGAATCAGCATTGGAGCGGACGAGCCAAACGGGGGTATCCACCGTCTTTGCGGCAATGGCTTCCTCCTGCACGCCGCGGGTGGAGTCGCCGGGGAATGGCAGCACATACTGACCGCCCACTGCCTCCAGAGAGGCTGCTGGTACCTCGGCTGCATCCACAGCGCAGATGGAACTGAAATCACTTGCCCAGCGAGCACCGAACAGCAGGGCAGCTGCGCCGCCCTCCTTGTAGCCCACCAGTGCAGTGTGGGACTTATCCATAGAGAATGCGCCGGACAGTTTAACGCTCTTCTTGCGCATCAGCTGGTACAGTGCATCCAGCGCTGCTGCATCATCGCGACCGGCAGCGCTCAGGGAAAGGTTCCAGCTGCCGCCGTTTTCGGGACCGAAAAATGCAACTGCGATCTTATTTTTGCACGCTACCGTACGCCACATACGACCGGTGACCGTGCCGGAGAACGCCTTTGCGGTGGTGTCATCCGGGGTCAGCACGATAACTGCCGGCGCCCAAGGATCCATGCCATCGGGCAGGTAATAGGTAGCAGTGCCAACATTCTGACCGCCCACTGTTACCTGCGCATCATGGAACAGGCCCACATTCACGTTCAGGTACGGTTTTTCCGGGTCATAAGCAAAGGTCTTGCCATCGCCCAGACCCATGGTTGCAGTCTTGCGGTCTACTGTAGTGTGCAGATCTCCGTTGGTCTGGTTCAGCTCTGTTGCAGCCAGAGCCGAGGGTGCCATGGCGGCTACAGTAGCGCCCAGCGCGGTAGCGGCGGAAAGCTTCATAAAATCGCGGCGTTTCATATTGTTTTCTCCTTCTTGTTCTTGTAAGTGTCTGCGTACTTTTTTATGCCCAGCTTTGAAGGCCGGACTCGCTTGCTTTTTCTCGGACTTTTTCCTCACAGCAGGTGCCTTTCTGCTTCAATGTTGTACAAATAATACCATTTACATCAAGATTTGTAAATAGTATTTAGTGTTTTTTGTTACAATTAATATATTAGTATATTATTTTTTGTAAAAAGAGCTGATCAGCGAAAGTTCCCTATAACGCTGCTGTTTCTCATGATACACTTCCTTTTCTCTATGAAAACGCAAAAAGCCCCCGCACGCAGGGTGCAGGGGCTTTGGAAAGGTTTCCTTACTTGCGGTTTGCCAGCAGGTTCTCGATCTTCTTCAGGGGGTCGATGATGCTGGAAACGGACATATCGTGGTTCAGTGCCACCACAAAGTAGGCAGCGTACTTGGAAACATCCACGTCCACATACCAGTCGCGGGTCAGCAGCTCGGGCATACGGTAGGTCAGGTTGGTGCCCACAACGTAGGTCAGGGTGCCGTCTGCCACAGCCTTGTCGAACTTCTCCAGACCGCTGGTGAACAGGGGGAAGGTGGCGTTGGCGATGATGTTGGCAGCGCCGCGCTCCTTCAGGTTGCTGGCGACCTCCAGCATACTCTCGCCGGAAGCAATGATATCGTCCGCGATAAAGACGGTCTTGCCCTCCACGCTCTCGCCCAGATACTCATGAGCAACGATGGGGTTGCGGCCGTTCACCACGCGGGTGTAGTCGCGGCGCTTGTAGAACATACCCAGATTGCAGCCCAGCACGCTGGAGAAGTACATATTGCGGTTCATAGCACCCTCGTCCGGGCTGACCACGGTGAACTTCTCCTTGTCGAAGGACAGGGTGGGATCCTTTTTCAGCAGGCTCTTCAGCACCTGATAGGTGGGCATGGCGTTATCAAAGCTCATCAGGGGCACTGCGTTCTGCACGCGGGGATCGTGTGCGTCAAAGGTGATGATGTTGCGCACGCCCATGGTCTGCAGCTCCTGCAGCGCCACAGCGCAGTCCAGACTCTCGCGCACCACGCGGCGGTGCTGACGGCCGCCGTACAGGCTGGGCATAATAACGGAAACACGGTGTGCCTTACCGGCCACAGCCTGGATCAGGCGCTTCAGGTTTGCAAAGTGGTCGTCCGGGGACATATGGTTCTCGTAGTTGAACAGCTTGTAGGTGACGCTGTAGTTGCCCGGGTCTACCACGATAAAGATATCGTCGCCGCGGACAGACTCCTTGACCAGACCCTTGGCATCACCGCTCTGGAAGCGGGGGCAGTCGCAGGAAATAATGAAGGTGTCTTTTTCAATTCCGGCAGCCTTTGCCCAACGGACAAGGTGCTTGTCGATCAGGCCGGTCAGCTCCTCTGCACCGGGGCAGGCGATCAGCCGCATATCCGCCACACTGGGCTGCTCAAAGAAGGACTTAGGGGAAATTTCAATAGACATAGTCACATAACTCCTTATTGCTGTTTACCATCCGTACCATGCACACAAGCGCGCATATCTGGTTTTATTTTATCACATTTTGTCGATTGTTCCATATCAATTTGTTTCATGTATGGATTTTCTGCGCCTTGCACAGCTGTTTTTCCTTTTCCTTAAAGAGAATGTGAGTTTCTTACAAAAAACCGACCAAATCTTTACCGTTTCGCAAATTTTATCTGATTTTTGAGGAAAAGTAATACTTTTTCATCGCAGCAGCAAACGCCTTGGAGCATCCCCGCGCACCTTATTATAATGTTTATTTTTCCGGTGCACGGAGTGCTTCTGCCAGCCTGTCGCCGATCTCCTGCAGGCATTCCAGCAGCAGCGGGCTGAACTGGCTGCTTTGGGCGGTACAAAGCAGATACACCGCCGCCTTGTGGGGGTAAGGACGCCCGTTTTCGCCGCCGGCCAGTGCATCGTAAGCATCTGCCAGCCCCACCACCTGCGCTTCCAGCGGGATCTGTTCTCCCACCAGCCCGTCAGGATAGCCGGAGCCATCATATCGTTCGTGGTGCCAGCGGCAGATCTGTGCCGCCGTCTGCACAAAAGCCGCTTCCTGCCGGGTACTGTTTTCTTCCAGCATCTGTGCACCCAGCGTTGTATGCTGCCGCAGCAGTGTCTCTTCCTCCGCAGTCGGGGCGGTATTGCATAGCAGCCGGTTTTCCAGCTCTATTTTGCCGATATCGTGCAGCGCCGCCGCCAATGTGATGCGGCGGCGCACAGAGCCCGTAAGCCAGTGCTGCCCGTTTTTCTGCGCCAGCTGTGCCAGCAGCAGTGCGGTAATGATCTGGATACGCCGCACATGGTTCCGGCTCTCGCCGTTGCGCTTTTCCATTACCCGGTTCAGCAGCGCAAGCATGATCCGGCTGTTCTGATCCGCTTCCCGGATCTGTTTTTCCACCGCAGCGCAGAGCCGCCGCTGTTTCGCGTACAGCCGCATGGTATTGCCGATGCGCTGGCACACCACCCGGGCGTCAAAGGGACGGCTGATGTAATCCGACGCGCCCAGATCAAAAGCGCGGCGCATGGCGTCCACCTTGTCCTCACTGGAGATCATGATGACCGGGATATCCTCCAGCATTTTCTGTCGCTCCATCTCCTCCAACACCGCAAAGCCATCCATTCCTTCCATGTGGATGTCCAGCAGCACAATGGAAATACCGTCTCTGTTTTCCTCCAGCAGGTGCAGACACTCTTCCCCGCTGGTGGCCTCGGCGGTATCAAAGCGTCCGCCCAGTATCTCGGTGAGCATCCTGCGGTTCATGGCAGAATCGTCCACGATCAACACGCTCTGACGGCATTCCTGCCAGTCGTCTGTGTTCAACTGCTCCAGCATTCTGTTGCGTTCGTCTGCCATTTTCCTACCTCCTGCGGGCATTCTTCTGCTGCAAAGCTCCTGTTTTAGCCTGATTATACCCCGCCCTTTTCGGTCTCGTCAACGGAAGCAAAGCAATGCCGCGCTCTGTTGTTTATTCAAAATCCTTCGCATTTCGGTTGTTTTATCGCAGTTTTTGCAAAGTCTGTTTTTCTCCCGCGCACAAAACGACACATAAACAGGAGTGTAACGGTTTGTTTTATGCTGCATTTTCCGTAAAAACTCCCTCTTGATTTTACCTGTCAAATCCGGTATAATAAAAATCGCTCACAAAATGATACGCCGGTGTGTCGGAATGGCAGACGAGGGGGACTCAAAATCCCTTGTGCTAA
>ENA-OQRC01001490-OQRC01001490.1-human-gut-metagenome-genome-assembly--contig:-NODE-1490-length-15086-cov-6.008449_pt1 | contig 15086 bp, 9 predicted proteins | sample MGYA00243236_ERZ505102 | MGnify/ENA primary metagenome ERZ505102 (study PRJEB26097, sample SAMN02712089) | human gut metagenome | biome: Gut microbiome | host: Homo sapiens | place: Denmark: Copenhagen... | reverse complement strand
TGATCCCTGCAAAAATAAAGCTGATGGAAATAATTCTCATTGCTCCAATAAAATACTCTCTTGACTGTCCTGCATTAAATAAAGTTGCAAAAGCCCCCGGGAATATTTCTGTGATCGCCACTCCAATGACCATAAGTACGATCGTATATAGCAATCCATATCTGATGCCATCCCGTATTCTCTGTTTGCTATGCATTCCGTACGCAAAAGCGATGATCGGCGTGATCGCATCTCTAAGTCCGAAAGCAAGAAATAACACAAACTGCTGTACCTTATAAAACAATCCATATGCGGTCTGCGCCGAAGGACTGAATTTCAAAATCAGGTTCATCACGTAAACCATGATAGACATAAGTGCCTGTGCAATAATAGCCGGAAGCCCGATCGCATAGATTTCCCTGATGATCCCACCATCCGGCTTCATGTATTTCACACCATGCTCAAATTCCTTATTACATTTTATGTGGAATACAAACAACAGTACCGCAGATGCAACCTGACCGATCACAGTGGCATAGGCAGCTCCCTTTACTCCCATTTCAGGAACAGGACCGATACCATAAATCATAATCGGATCGAGAATAATATTGACCACTGCTCCCACGACCTGGCCGATTGTAGAATACAGGGAACGTCCTGTTGCCTGCAGCAGCTTTTCAAATAATGAAAAGAAAATAATACCAAATGCGATCACGCAGCATATTCTTAAGTAGTCTGTTCCCATGGAAATCACTTCCGGCTCAACTGTCTGTGATGAAATATAAGCTTTTACCCCAAATATTCCAAACAGCAGGCATATTACATATATAAGTACTCCGAGAAATAAGCTGTTGCCTGCAACTTTTGAAGCCTTTTTTCCATTCCCCTGTCCAAGTGTTCTTGCAAGCAGCGCATTTGTCCCTACTCCGGTTCCGATCGCAACTGCTACCATAAGCATCTGGACCGGGAACACCAGCGTAAGTGCATTCAGCGCAGACTCACTTCCCGATCTCATATTTCCAACAAAGGCGCTGTCTACAATGTTGTAAACCGCCTGCAATGCCATAGATAATATCATCGGTATTCCCATCTTCACCATGAGTTTATTTACCGGCATCTCCTTCATCTTGTTACTTTCTGCCATCTTCATTTCATCCTCCTTGTTTTGTTTTTTTGCACAAAAAAAGTGTGTGCTCACCGCATAAGCTGGACTTACGCTGATAAGCTACACACTTTTTATTGCATTATATTTTTATTTTTTCAAAAAGTCAAACAATTTTTTCAGGGTTAACTTTATTCCCTGCTGCCATGGCAGGTAAAATAAATCACCTGATACTCTTTCGCGATCTCTGTAAGGAACCGCATTGCTCCCTTGGTCCGGTTCTCATCCAAATTCACAAAAGGGTCATCCAGAATCAAAAACGGTTTCTGTTCCTCATACATGGCTTCCACCAAAGCAAGTCTCATACAGATACCGATCAGGTCACGGTTGCCCAGACTCAGATATCCGATGTCTCGGGGCATATTGCCTTCAACCACCTGCAATCTGGTATTGGCATCCATCTGATAATTTTCGCATTCCGTTCCCGTGAGAATTCTGTAATATTTCCGGAACCCCTGCATGACAGGTTCTGTATATTTTGCAGTGAACGAACTCTTTGCCTGTTCCAACAGATTTTTTGTCATTCCAAGCAATTCATATTGTTTGAGTCCTTCCTCTGTCTTCTCCTGCAACGCTTCCAGCTCTTCCTGCATATTTTCCACATTATCCCAGGATTCCTGTAAGTCGGAAAGTTGTTTCTGATAGCTGTCGATAGTCTGAAAACATTCTTCCATACGTTCTGAAAGAACCTGCATTTCGTCTGCCAGGCTTTCCAGGGATTCCTCTCCCTCCGGGACCTTCAGTGCCAGAAGTGCCGGAATGTCCTCTTTCGCTTCAAACGCTTTTATCTCCTGCTCGCTTCTCCGATATTCCTGTAACTCCTTCTCATAATCCTTTCTATGACTTTCCAGTTCAGCCAGCTGTTCTTCCGGATGCTCCTCCGGAATCAGCTGCAACGACACAAAATAGTCTTTTACCTGTTCTTCCAGCGCTTCGTATTTCTGTTTTTGCTGTAAATATTTCTTTTGTTTTTCCAGTAAAAGCTGTCTCTGTCTGCACTTTCCCGCCAGTTCATGCAATGCCGCAAGATAATTTTGTGTTTCCGGTACTTCTCCGTATTCTGCAAAAAACTGCTGCAAATCTTTCTGCAATGCGGCAATTCTCGCAGTCTTTTCATCCGATCCGTCCTGCTTCTGCCGCTCCAAAAGTGCCTCGTAATCTTTTCTCTTATTCTGCAGTTCCACAAGCCATGAGGTCAGTTCCAGTCCTTCCCGAAGTCCCCAGCGAGTGCAGAAATCCTCAACCTGTCCTTCCGCTATGCAGACCTGTGTCTCAAGTTCTTCCATTTCCTGTTCCAAATAGGAAAGCTCTGTATTTTCTCCCGTTTGGACTTTGGATCTGCCTGCTGTAAACAACAGTGCCACTGCCACAGCTGCAATTCCCAGTACGATCAGGACTCCTCCGATCACTCCCTGTCCCAACAGGATCACAGCAAAACCGCCAAGCGCTAAAAGAATGCCAAAAAGCAATAGCATTTTTTTCCTTTTACCTGCTTCTTCCTGCTCCCGTAAGCATCTGGCATCTTCCTGTACCTGTATGGATTGCAGGGTTTTCCTCTGTATTTCTTTCGCCTGCAGAAGACTTTTTCCTTCATTGCGGTTCGTCCAGGCATTTTTTACACTGTCGATCTCCGCCTCCTGCGGCATTCCTTCCGCAAAATATCCGGAAAGCTCCTCTAACCGTCTGCTCTCTTCCCCTGACAGGGCATTTTTTCTTGTCGCGCTTTCCAGGCTCTCAAGTTCTTGTGCTTCAGCATATTTTTCTTCCAACCGGGCATTGTCCGCCATGGGAAAATTATCTTTACACTGCGCCTGTTCTTCCTCTGTCAGGCAATAGATTTCCATTGCTTTGCGGACAGAAATCCCCTGATTGCAGATGGCTGTTTTTTCGCGTAATTCTTCCCCTTTTGGTATCACGCCGTTAAAATAGCTTTCCGCTTCTTTTAAAGTCTGCTGTCTCTGTGCCATTTTTGCACGCAGATCCAGGTACTTCTCTTTTTTCGCCTGTTGATCCTTATAAATTCCCAGTTTCTTTTGTCTCTCCTGCAGTTCTGTCAGTTCCGCAGAAAGCTTTTCTCTCTCCTCGATTGCTGCCATTTTCCGGGCATCAATACTTTCCATCGTATTCTGTATCTCCTGCCCATTACGGATCTGCGTCTTCAGTTCCGTAATGCGGTCCTTGCTCTGACGGAGCGATCCGGTCTTACGAGATGGTGACATGCTGTTTAACAGATCGTTCAACCGCTTGTCCGCTGTCTCAAAATTATTGATATCGTCCGTATTCTCCGCCAGATTCCCGATCTTGGCATTGATGCCGTCCGTAACAAAGGTCTCGCAGTCATTCTGTGAGATGAAAATCGTTCGTTCAAAGGATCCTGCGTCGATCCGGAACAACTCTTCTCCCAGATTTTGTGTGAAATCTCTGCATGGCAGATTTGTTTTCGTATCTGTCAGCTGAAATTCATCTTCTGCGCTTTTACTTCCGAAGGTTCTGCGGACAGAATATTGCTTTCCTTCACTTTCAAATTGCAGTTCTCCGCCGTAGACGCCCTTTTGCCAGGGACTGTATCTCTTCCTCTCATTTTCCAGCGGATCTCTCTTCCCTTCATTCCGGAATCCAAACAGCATAACGCGTAAGAATGCAGCCAGTGTGCTTTTTCCCCAGCCGTTTTCCTCACAGACGGTGTTGCAGCCATCTGTAAAATCATAGGTAAAGTCACTTAGTTTTCCGAAATTCTCAATGTGACATTTGATCAGTTTCATGCGTCCAGGATCTCCTCTCCGGCCAGTGCCTGCAATCCGTAATGTATCACTGTCGCCTTGTCCTCTTCCGGCAGTTCCGCTCTGCCCATGACAGTACGGATAAACTCTCCCTTTAAGGACTTATCCTTTGCAAAAGCAGCATAATCCACCAGATACGCAGAGCTGTCCTTAATCTTCACAAAATAAAAAAGGTGGCTGAACTGATGTAGCAGAAAATCAATATCCTTTTCACTTTCCACATCTATTTTCCCGACCAGTTCATACTTGATCAGACTTTTCTCCGGGTAACCTTTCCCGGTTGTCTCATCTCTCATCCGTTCCAGGATTTCCGTCGTGGATTCACAACCGGTAATATCCACCGGAATGGTATAGAGCTTCCGGGATGCGAAAGGAATAAAAGTACTGTCAATTGTACCTGTCAGCTCATCAATGTCAAGCATCACAAATCCATGCTCTCCGCATTCGTCAAACCCTCTGCCCTCCAGACAGCCGGGATAGCAATAGACGCCTCTCGCATCCAGACGCTCTTTTTTATAGCTGTGGATGTGTCCCAGGGCAAGATAATCAATTCCCTTATTCTTCAATGCCGTCAGATGAATGATCTCCGCCTTATCTCTCGCACTGTATTCCGATTCCTGCCCATGCAGGACTACAATGTTGCATTGATCTGCGTCCAGAGACAATGTATGATAGATGCTTCCGCTGTTTTCCGGTGTCAGTTCCACCCCGGTAACTGCAACTCCCTTACCGGAGGTATTCTCCGTCCCTGAAAGTTCATAGCTTATCCAGTTGTTTCCAAATAGATGAAGATTCTCCGGAAGTTCCGAAAGACTGGACGTAAAGCTTCCTTCGTCATGATTCCCCTGTAAGTAATAAAAAGCTATTTGAGGATGTCCCTGAATTAAGTCTTTTACCACATTCCGGGCGGTAGCGGATACGTTTTTCGTATCGAACAGATCCCCTGCAATAATGATCGCCGCCACGCCCTGCTCTGCCCCGTATGCAACCATATTCTGAAAGGTGGTCAACAATTCCGTCTTACGTTCTCTCGCTTTTTCTTTGGTCAGATTTGCACTCATTTTGGAATCCAGATGGATATCCGCACAATGGATGATTTTCATATTGCTGCCTCCCGCATTAACCCTGTAGCACCTGTTGCAAAAGATTGTAACGATGCAGAACCTCATTCGCAAAACTGCATCTTTGATGTTCTCGTTTTGCAGACATATTCATTATATACGAATCTTTGTTCGATTACAACAAAAACGTATCGGTAGTGAGACATTCGGTCTCGTTTTCCGATACGTTTTTTTAAGATGCTGAATCACCTGTGTTTATGACTATACCTGCAGTCTGCCGGCTGTAATGAGTTTACCGCTTTTTCTGTCAAATAACAGAATATCTTCTCCACCGATCTCGAACTTCACTTCCTGGCCGATCTTGTAGGCGGTATTGCCGAAGACCACGCCGGTCAACAGGAAATCACCGATACGAAGCTTAATCGTGGATTCCATACCCGTGGGCATGGCACCGTAGATCACGCCGTCCAGTCCTGCGCCATCGTGTAATTGCAGGGCTTCGGGACGTACACCGATGACAAAATCCTCGTTGGTGATCACGGGAGCTTCCTGCAGTGCATAATCGTCCTCGTTCACTCTGGCAATATGATACTTGAAGACTTCATCCTTATTGGATTTCTCCACAGCTTTCTTATCCTGCATTTTCTCTTTGTGACGGGCTGCCTCATCGGCTTCGTTCTTATCTCTCTCAGCGAACCATCTCTGCAGATCCAGATGTTCTTTCGGAACAAACTTTGCCTTTCTACCGTCTAAGATCGTCACATCCAGGCTGCCGTTTTCATTCTGCACACCCTTGGCTTCGATAAAATTAATGGAAGGATTTCCTACGAAATCAGCCACAAACAGGTTGTTGGGTCTGCTGTACACGGTCAACGGTGCTTCATACTGCTGCAACACACCGTTGTTGATCAGGCAGATCTTCGTTGCCAGTGTCATAGCTTCCATCTGGTCATGGGTTACATATACGAAGGTGCTTCCGGTCTCTACATGCAGACGCTGTAACTCATATCTCATTTCCAGACGGAGTTTCGCATCCAGGTTAGACAGCGGCTCATCCATGAACAGTACCTGGGGTTCCGGTGCCAGTGTTCTGGCAATGGCAACTCTCTGCTGCTGTCCACCGGACAGTTCTGCGGGATAACGGTTCATGAACATTCCGATCTTAACGATACGAGATACTCTGCGTACCGCCAGGTCTATCTCTTCCTTGGAATATTTTCTGACCTTGGTTACTACCTTGCCACCGGATACGACTTCGAATTTCTCGTTAAGCTCTTCCCCTTTTTCCTTATGACCTGCCAGGATGCTGTCCAGCTTGGCAGTCAGTTCCTGCTTCTTTTGTTTTGATACACTTTCTTTGTCTGCCGCCTCGTGGAGTTTGTAATTATACAGCTCCTTTGCAGTATAGATAGAAATGGTATAATTATCGATCAGCTTCAGGTAGACCATATCCAGGTCTAATTTTCCCTTTTTATCTCTACATTCCTCAATGAGTTTTACCAGCTCTCCCGGATTCTCCAGTGCCTTGATCATACTTTTTAAAGCTTTGGCATCCTCATCGATCACGGGAAGTTCTTCCTTGATATTGCCCAGTCCGAAGGAGATGTTCTGGTATACCGTCATGTTCGGCCACAGTGCGTAGTTTTGGAACAGGAATCCGACTTTTCTCTTATTTGCGGGAACATTGATTCCCGCTTCACTGTCGAATACCACCCGGTCTCCGATCTTGATCTGCCCGCTGGTAGGGGTCTCCAGACCGGCGATCATACGTAAGGTAGTGGTCTTACCGCAACCGGAGGGACCAAGCAGAGTGATAAAGGAATTATCCTCCATATCCAGACTCAGATCATCTACCGCATAGAATTTTCCCCAACGTTTTGTAACATGTGTTAATTTGATTTCCGGCATAGTTATTTACCTCCGATACCTTCATCCAGGCTGGCCCCGGTCAGTTTATTTACCAAAGTGTTAAAGATCAGGATCGTTACGATCAGGATCAGGTTAATGGCGCTGGAAAATGCATACAGTCCCATCTCATCGAAATAATCCAGTGTCGTGGAGAGGATAAAGCCCTGCGTACATAGCAGTAAGAACAGGGACAGCTCTCGCAGACAGGTCATGAACGGAAGCATATATCCGTTGATAATGGAAGACTTCTGGATCGGAATGATGATCCGCAGCATCCGCTTGTACCAGGGAATATCCTGGATGATGGCCGCTTCCTCGATCTCTCCCGACAGCTGCAGCATGGAGTTCAGTGCACTTCTGCTAGCGAAAGGAATGTACTTGATCACGCCTGCGATGATCAGCAATGTGTAAGTATTGAACAGGTTGATCTTGTCATTGGAGAACAGGATGAAGAACGCTGCGCCCACTGCCAGGGACGGCATCAGGTACGGCAGGAATGCCACACCATTGACGTAATTCGCCCATTTACTTCTCCGGTTCTTGGATACTGCATAACCGATCAGGGTACCGATCGTACCTGCGATCAGAGCACAGCAGACAGCTACTAACATCGTTCCCTTGAATGCTCTCCAGATCAGCGGATTGTGGAGGATACCGGGCTGTCCGTACAGAGCACCGGCTCCGTTGTTATCCGTCAGCCACCACTTGGTGGTCAGAGCACTGGAATCCATGGTGTACAGGAAACTATAATCTCCCGGATTCGGAAGGAAAGTCTCCAGTGCGAAGGACAGGATCGGGAAAATACTGGTGAAGAAAGTGATGACGATCAGGATGATCGCGATCAGATATTTCCCGACTTTTCCTAAGTTGATCTTGGATATCTGTCCGGATTTACCGGTAACCGTCGTATAATTCTTACGGCTCTTTAAGCTCATCTGGTTCATTAACAGGATCGCCACACCAAAGATCATCATGATGATGGCAAGAATACTGGCTTCCCCGGTATACTTGGAGTTCATGGAGATGTACTTGGTGGACAGAGTGGTCAGTCCCAGGTAGTGAGGTACGGGATAACTTCCCATGGCGCTTCCGAATACCAGCAGGATCGTGGAAAGGATCGCCGGTTTTACCATGGGTAAAGTAATACGGAACATGGTCTTCCACTTCGGTGTATCCAGAATCGTCGCTGCTTCCTCCAGATTGGCATCCATGTTGCGGAAGATGCCGCCGATCAGGATGTAGGCAAAGGGGGCATAATGCAGTCCCAATACTACTGCACTGGGGAACAGCCCCAGGCACCACCATTTGGGCATCGTAATGTGAAAGAGCGAAGCCAGCAGTCCGTTGGAGGTTCCGGTGACTGCATTACTGTTGAATACATTCTGCCATACCACTGCCAGTGTCCACTGGGGCATGATGTAGGGGAAAATAAAAATGGAGCTTAAATATTTTTTACATTTCAAATTGGTTCTCGTAATTAAGAATGCGAACAAACCGCCGAACAAAATGGAGATCAGGCAGGTAAAGACTGCCAAAAGAACAGTATTTAACAGCGGTGTCCACAGATTTGTTCTCGCCAGTTTACTGGTGAACAGATCCACATAGTTAGCAAAGGAATATCCGCTTGCTTTTCCGGTAAGATGTGCATCGATGGTGCCCGGATGAATCTTGAAGGTATCCTCGACGATTGCCACGATCGGCGCCACTGTGGTAAAAGTAAGTACGATACCAAACAGAAGCAGAATGATATTTTGTGGCTTGGAGAAATACGTCTTGATCTTGTTCAGAACAATCACCATCTTGCTTGTTTTTTTTGTGGCACTCTGATTCATGGTTAACCTCTCTTCCCAATACAAGCTTTTGGTCCTGTAAACCATCCACCCCTGCGAATAAGAAAACTGCTACTTACATGCAGGCATGATGTAGCAGATTTTCTTATTCTGACAGGACAAATAGTCACTTTTTTATATCATATATCACTCAGCAGTATACTTCGGTAACAGCTCGATCCAGCTTCCTACCGTGAAGGATACGGATGCACAGTACTCAGGATCTTCCAGCACCAGTTCGCCATCGGTAGACCACCAGTCGAAGCCTCTGTCATTCTTGCTCTCGTATACAACATTACCGTTCTCATCATTACCGCCGGTGCTGTGCTGATAGGTAGCTTCGATTGCCTTTGCCACTTCAGGGTTAGCGGAATAACCGCCCATGTCTTTGCCCCATGCGCTGAAGCCGTCTTCCGTACAGGTCATGTATGCGATGAAAGCACATGCAGTCCAAGGCAGCGGGCTGTTATCAGTAACGAACAAGTAATGACAGTAGCCGTAGCCACCAATTCCCTTATAGCCATCCTGATAAGCGGCAACCTTGATATTGTTCACAGATACACCTGCGGACTCTTCTACGGAGCGCAGTTTACTGTATACTAACAGTCCACACTGATCGGTAGCGGAATCGGATACCAGCGTATTACAGATAGGTCCATCATCGGTCTGGGCATTGTAGCTGCCTACCCAGAGCTTGATCCATGCCAGGGCATATTTACCATCAGCGCCTAAGCCTAAATCATTTGCCTCGGATTCCATCTCATCAATCGTGGGCTGGAAGTAAGCCTGCTCATCAGCGGGTAATGCATTGAAAGCATCCTTTAACATGGCTGCGTATTTGTCTTCGGTCAGCATGTACAGGAAATTCTTACCTACAACCTCGGAATCAATATCCATAAACAATGCGTGAGTTCCTTCCGCTACGAAGTCCCAGCAGTTATCATATACTTTATCTCCGGTACAGTTGTATTCGAATACCTTATTCAGCGTCTGTAATGCCAGATAACCGTCCACCGCATCTGGTGTGGTTCCGTTAGCCTCTGCCCATTCCTTGGGAATGAACGTATCCAGTATTCCGGTCTGTGTCATCTTGGATTCGATCTGATTACCATCCTGGATCAGGGTCATTGCGAAGGTTCCTTCCGGCTTCAGGGAATCAGCGGTCAGCTGTTCAAAGATCTTGTTGTTCTTAGGCTGCTGCCAGTCAAATTCCATGCTGTAAGAAGGATCAATAGACTGCAGATACTCGATGAACAGAGGAAGTGCTGCTTTACCACGGCTGGAATTACCTACACCGTAAAAGGTCTTGCCGTTGGATTCTTCGATGGCCTTCTGTGCCAGTTCCTCCATGGTCATTCCTTCTGCCTGTTTGATGATCTGCTGAGTTGCAGTAAGATTTGCGTCGTCGGCTACCTCCGGGGTCTTGGTCTCTGCCACCGTCTCGGTTCCGGCTGTCTGTGTGTTATCTGCGCTTCCAGTTGCCTGGTTCTGGGTCTCGCTGCTGCCGCATCCGGCTAACATACCAACACTCAGTGCACAGATCATAAGTAACGATACTACTCTTTTCTTCATATGCTGTCCTCCCTTGAAACATATAGTTTGTATAACCCTTCATGGTCCACGTACTTGGAATGGGATGTTTCCCACTTCCGTTCTGATGATTCTATTATACGTTGGGAATTCAGCAATTTGTATAAGGCAAAACTGTTATTATTTTAATATTTCTGATACTATGTATAGTTTTTCTGATATTTTATCGTTTCTTTTGTGCATCTTTGCTGTTTTACATGCTTCTATCCTGGTATTCGGAGGGAGTAACACCAACAATCCTCTTAAAGCTGCTGGAAAAATGTGCAACATCACGATAGCCCACCTGCTCCGCAACTTCATACACCTTATTCCGGCAGTCATTCAACAGTTTCATGGCAGTGCGCATACGAACTCTGGTGATGTATGCCGCCACCGTGTAATCCGTCTCCCTCTTGAATGTATGACTCAAATGTCCTTCACTGATCCCCAGGTGCTCTGCGATCTCTGCCACACACAATTCCGGATCCCCATAATGAACGGAGATATAGTCTACGGCTGCCATAACATATTTGCTCTTGTCGCCTTTATTTAAGACCAGTTCGGGAAGCGGCTCCTCCTTTCTGTTTTCCAATTTTTCCTGTGTCCTCTTACGTTTCTCCAGTGCATTGTTCATTGCCTGTTCCAGTTCCCCGTCTCCAAAAGGCTTTAACAGATAGTCACTGGCCAATAATTTCAGGGCGCTCTGCGCATAGGAGAATTCACTGTAAGCAGTTAAAAAGATCACACTGACATCATTGCCTTCTGCCCGCAGTTCCTTCAGCATTTCGATGCCGTCCATTTTGGGCATACGGATATCGCAGATCAGCAGATCCGGATGATATTTCCGCACGGCTTCCAGTCCTTCGATCCCATTGCCGGCTTCCGCCACGACGACACAGTTCAGTGCCTGCCAGTCTGTCTCCATCACGATTCCTCTGCGCACCAGCATCTCATCATCGATCACGATCACTTTGTACATCGTATTACTCCCTCCATTGTCTCTTCCCGTTTTCTGTATATTCCCCACTATCCGGTAAAAATTCCTCTCTGTCCGTTGCTCTGTATCGGTTCCTCAGGCTTCTCCGTATCTTACCGGCAATCGTAATGTCACTTTCGTACCGTGGACTTCGCCTTCCTCTTCTGTTCGCTGTCCGTCCGTAGGGTTTTCGGCGTTTAAGGTAAGACTCTCCATATGAATGCCGTATTCTTCCCCATAGGTCAGCCGGATGATCGTGTCCACATTGGATACTCCGATATGCCCCACCAGCTGCTCCTGTCTTCTGTGATTGATGGCATCCATCCATTCTTCAGGAGCGCCACAGCCGTCATCGGTTACTTCAATACACAGGACATCTTCCTGTTCTGTGATCCGCACAAGGATATTTCCTTCTTCACTCTCCTTTAATCCGTGCAGTACCGAGTTCTCCACGATGGGCTGTATGATCAGCTTTGGGATCACGCACTCTTCCAGTCCCTCCTGCAGATCCACGGTGTACGAGAACTTATCATTGAAACGGATCTTTTGGATATCTACATAACAGTTCACCAGTTCCAGTTCTTCTTTCAGATAGATGAACTGTCTCTTGGAGATACTGGTCCTAAGGATCTTCGCCAGTCCCGCCGCCATGGTAGCGATCTCCGGGATATGGTTGGCCTTCGCCACCCATTTCATGGTGTCCAGTGTGTTATACAGGAAATGAGGATTCAGCTGTGCCTGCATCATGGCAATATGGGAAGCATTGAGTTCCTTCTGCTTCTCCACCTTATCCTGCACGCTTTGCTCCAGTTCGTTGGCCATGATATTAAAGTTCCGGGACATCTGTCCCAGCTCGTCCTCTCTGTCGGAGACGATCCTGACGGTAAGGTCTCCTTCCTGCAGTGTACGCATGGCCGTATTCATCCGTTCGATAGGACGGGTCATATTTCTACCCAGCCGGGAAGCCACCAAAACACACAGAATGACACTGATGGTCAGCATCACGATCAACACACTGTACATGGAGTTCAATACTTCTGTTGAAAACACGCTGGGACAGGACAATGCAGTATACAATCCACTGTCTCCCAGCGGCTGGACCAGCAGTTCTCCGGCACGATATACTCCCAGCAGCTTATGACCAACCATGAGTTCTTCCCGGATCTGCTCTTCCTGCAGGTTACCATTATCATAAATGGTTCTCCAGAAGGGGTCCATGATTGCTACCTCCGCTTTGGCATTTCCCTTATCATGAAGCACTTTTTCAAAATTTTCTGCGCGCATGCTGATCACAATATAACCTTCCGGTATACCGTCTTTTCCCATAAGTTTACCCGCTGCATACAATAAAATCTTGCTGTCATTAGTATCTGCACGCCGCAGCACCAGCGTCTCTTTACTATCCTCGACTGCTTTCAGGATGCCCCAGTATACCGGCAGATCTGTCTTGGCACTTCCCTGTGCCGTAGTATAAATACATTTTCCGTTTTTATCATACAGATCAAATTGGGCATATTCTCTATAATCAGCCACTTCCCGATAGAATTGCAGGTAAATCTTGCTCTTCGACCAGGTGTCATCTTCACCTATCTGTTCCACGATCCGGGTGTTAGCATTTATATTCTCCACTACCATCTCGAACTCCTGAAACAATTCCAATATGCCAGCATCTATCTGTTCCGCCTGCTCTGTTACTTTTTTCTCATAATCGCTGTTGATCTTGGTCTCCATAGTCTGGATCAGGGATACCCCAAAAAGCAATAACGGCAATAACGCAACTACACCGAAGCAGACCAGCAACTGTCTGTGAAACGACTTTTTAATCCACTTTTTCATCTGTTCTCCCCTGTAACGTCTCCCATGTGTTCAGAATTTTTTCCTTTTCCTGAGAAGCCCAATGAATATCATAATCGATCGTTTTTAATTTTGTCTGCTCCGGTGCTGCATACTCTTCCATATCATTGCGGACAGTTCTCCGGAAAAAGACTTCCTCCACCAGTCTCTGTACATCACTACTTACGGTAAATTCCAGAAATAATTTAGCATTTTCCATATGCTTTGCGCCCTTGACGATCGCTGTAGCGTCCGGTATGGCACTGGTGCCGTCTGTGGGGTAGATCACTGTAATATCTGCCCCTTCCAGAATCTTTTGTCTCGCCATTCCCTCCGTGGTAATACCTACCAGTCTGGTTCCGGCATTGACTTCCTCCAGTACTGCTACAGATGAGGGTGACAGGTAACCATCCAGTGCACCGGTAAAATCCTCCAGCGTCTTCTGCGCATCCTGATCCGATACCTGAAGCATCGTACAGAGTGCTGTATAGCTACTGCCGGATTTCGTGGGATCTGCGAACGCGATCTTTCCCTTCCAACGATCGGTCTGCAATTCCTCCCAGGTTCTGGGCGCAGCTACCGGATAGACCAGTTTATTGTTATAGATAAATACAGTCGGCAGCACAGAAAAGGGCGTATAGGCATCTCCCTCCGTGCGATACTGTTCCGCAATTTGATCTATTTCGCTGACCTTATAAGGTTCCAGATAGTCTCTGCACTCCTCAAAATTTTCAACACCTCCGCCGAACATGACGTCAAAGGTACCGGGGGCATCCTGTTGTAATTCATCAAAAAGTGCCAAAGTATCTCCTGCTTTGAGCTCCACAAAAATCCCTGTACGTTCCTCAAATTCCTTGATGATCGGTTCGTATACATCTGCTTTGTGAGCGGTATAGACGATCAGTTTTCTGTCCTCCGGGATCTGATAGACCGTCTCCTCGGACTTGCTGCAAGCAGTAAGTAACAGGAGCGCCGCAGTCAGTCCGGACAGAACAGATATTCCTGCTTTATGTTTTTTACTATACGAAGTCCTCATAACTTTGCCCTTATCTTTTTCGTTTGTTTATTTTCACTGTATGGTTTCTGTTATCTCTCCGATTTTTCGATTTTGCTCCCGGCTGCTGTCTGTTGCAGTCTCCGCATCCGGTCGTACTGCACATACATTTTCTGCACTTCGTTCTCCAGGATGTAGTAGTGGCGGATGTATGGGATCAGCAGGATCAGGATCACTATGGGGAGTAATAAGGTAAAAAGGCTGTCGGAGATCACACTTAAGACGATCGCCAGCATCTCTAACAACGCAAAAGTCACCGTAACGATCAGATGAATCAGACGCTCATGCTGGAAAAATCCCACCTGCACAAGATGCTCCTTAAGTTTGTCCTGAACCATTTCCTGCATGGTCTGTTCCTCGGTATCCGTTTTCTTTATGTCAGTTTTCTGTGTATGCGTCTGCCTCTGTACAGCCTGCGTTGAGTATTCACCGTGCTGTGACAATGTCTGTACGTTCTGCTCCATTTCTGTCAGCCATTCATCTATCTGTTTTCGATATTGCAAAATGCGCTGCTCCATTATTTTCCCCACCTTCCCGGTACTTGTATTACTCCATCATAGCTATTCTTTCGTTTTTCGTCAATGTGCCATAAATACAATTAATTCCAAAACATAAAAAAACGCCTCTATGCATACGCATAGAGACGATTTAAGAATTCCGGACATAAAAATGGGGCCTATAGGGCTCGAACCTATGACCCTCTGCTTGTAAGGCAGATGCTCTCCCAGCTGAGCTAAGACCCCATAAAGATTAATGAAAATCTTTAGCGACCCAGATCGGACTCGAACCGACGACCTTCGCCGTGACAGGGCGACGCTCTAACCAACTGAGCCACTGGGCCATATTTATTATTTATCTTATGAAATGGAACTGCTTTCAGTGGACCTTCGGGGACTCGAACCCAGGACCGACCGGTTATGAGCCGGTTGCTCTAA
>ENA-OQRC01001479-OQRC01001479.1-human-gut-metagenome-genome-assembly--contig:-NODE-1479-length-15140-cov-5.908850_pt1 | contig 15140 bp, 18 predicted proteins | sample MGYA00243236_ERZ505102 | MGnify/ENA primary metagenome ERZ505102 (study PRJEB26097, sample SAMN02712089) | human gut metagenome | biome: Gut microbiome | host: Homo sapiens | place: Denmark... | reverse complement strand
CATATAATCTTTTTTTATTAGATGGTGTAATAGAAATCATATAGTTTAAATATCCAGAATTTGAAATTTATCCTTTTAAATATTTATTTGTTTTGGAATTAAAACATTTTCCTTCATCGGTTATATAATAAGGTGTGACTTGATTATCTACAATGATTTGTTTCATCATAGTTCAACACTTCCTTTCAAAATATAATTGTATTACACTTCCACCGCACTTGCGGCGTACTTCCTTACGGAATAGTCGTTGAACCATCTTTATAAAAGTTGGCTGCTGATTGTCTTAAACAAGACTTTCCAGCAATTCATAATATTTATAGAGTACAGAATTTGTTTATACTCTCGTTCAAAGCCAATCTCGTCCATCGAATTGCCTGTCTCTTGAGCTTGAATGTAGTTCGCTGGCTGTAACCCTTCGACTACAGGGACTCTCCAGTCGCCTCCTAAGATGAAAGCATCGTATCCATTACTGGATACCATGCGACATAGTGCGTCAATTAGCTTATCGTAAGCGTAAGTACCTTTGAATCCAGCACTTGTGACGTAGATGTCGTTTTGATTCAGTGTTTCGTCTGGGTCTACTTTACCATTGACTTTTCTAGAAATTACAAGCATGGGCGCAATGATTTCTTCATACTTTTGCTGGTCTGTAATAGTAGCAACCTCTTCTGTAAGTACTGCTTGAGCACGGAAACCACGAGAACCAGAAGTCATGCTTACATTCTTAATCGTACTCCCGTTGCGAAATGAGTACGTTACTTCGTCTTTCGATTGACTTGTCTTTGCTAATGTTCCTCGTGTATCCCAAACAATTTCTCTAGCGAGTCCGGGAATTAGTTTGCATATCTCCTGCATCTTTGATTGCAGAATCATAGCTGATTGTCCTTTAGCATCTGCTACTGTAATCAAAGTTGAACCAGGATAAAGAATTGCCTTCACCATGAGAGACAAAACAGCCATAAAAGATTTAGAAAATCCTCGACTAAATACTTCATAAACAGTCCTATACCGCATATTAATGCGGAGAATCATGCGTTGAGTTGGATAAAACTGAAACTTATTATTCGGATTGAGTGAAGCCATATAATCTACAAATTTATCTGGATACATACGCCAATAGGCAATAATACGTTGATATTTATCTAGACTATCTTCAATCTTCTTTGGGTCAATCTCTGCAACGCTTTTCTTATCATGTGCCGCAATCTTCAATAAATTACTCAGCGCCATATTGTTCTGCCAATCTCTTAGCCTCTTCCTCACGTTCCTCAATCTGGAACTGCTGGAAATCCGCAGCTTCTTCATCAGTGACCGCATTATCATCATCAGTCTTAATGCCTTCTGCGATAATTTCATCTACACTCTTGGTCTTGTTCTCTTCAAGTTTCTTAATATAAGATTCAATAAGGTTTCCTAGACCAAGTTCGTTCTTGACGAGGTTATCTGTATAGTTTTTCATATCATTGATGATAAAATCAATCTTGTCTTGCGGCACATTGATTGGGTCATCTTTTCTTGGGATAATTCCTCCCTTGGACTCTACGAACGCAACAAGCTCCCCAATAGAATCAATATCTCTCTTTTTCTCTTCCTGCTTCTGACTATCGGTGAACTTACCCGACTTGCGCAGCATGTCATTTGCTCCCTGTAGGTCTTTAAATGTCTTAATATCGCCTACGTCTAGAGCTTGATTCATCTTTAAGTCAGTCTTACAGATATTCTTTAATACCTGTTCACGGTCTGTAGACAGTTCATAATCTGCCGCATACTTCTGATACAGTTCTTCCATTTTAACCCATTCAGATGGTTTATAAAGAAGACCCCATTTAAGAGAAAGGTATTTAATATCCTCTTCTGTAAGGCTTTCTGTAATCTTAGCTTCATCAATACGCGCAACATCTGGAATAAATTCATTCTGCATTTCACCAGTAATGTCTAAAGGTGCGTTATTGATATTCTCTACTGGATTTACACCAAGAGAAGAAGCAACATCGGGTATTAGGTCAAGCACTTGCGGCTCAGGCTCTTCTGCTTCTTTTGGTTGCTCTTTTTTCTTTTCCTTCTCTGCTTTCTTGGCTAAGAATTCCTGTTCAACATCTTTGGCCGCGCTGATAACATCCTCATTCTTTTTTATTTCGTCTGAACTAACTGTATTCTCAGGAACTTCAAGTTCTTTCTTATCAAGCACGCTATCAGGATTGCTGGCAACCTCTTCCTCGCCTTGCCGCATCTTCTCATTGATACGGTCTAATACGCTTTTGCGGCTCATGGTATTATATTCAGCTTGTGAAATCTCACCAGCTTTAAGACTTTCCAAGAGTCTGTTCTCAAATTCTTCATCATATGATGTGCCTTGGATATTCTGTTGCTCTTTTCTAGCCTGTTGGAATTTTTCATTGTTAATTCGCTCAGAATCCGCATACGTCAGATTCTTATATTGCTCCATATTCATAGTGCGAAGATATGTGCCGATAACTGACATTGGTCCAAATGTGGCTGGGTTTTTCATATAGCTTTTATTTGCTAACTCAACCCATTTTTTTTCAACATATGGAACATCCATCTTCTTTAAAATCCATTTAAAAGTATCTGGACGGCGATTATCAATATACATCGTCAGACAAGTCTTGCAAAGGTCGCATCTTTCATCTTTATTAGGTATCTTATAGAAATCTGTTTCCTTTTTGGTCTTGCCGCATTTCGCGCATGTTTTCATAGGTACGTCTGCCATAAATCTCCTTTCTATACAAGAAACCCACTCCATCCAAGAGAAGGAAGAAGTGGGTCAGTAAGTATATTATTTCTTTTTAGATTTGCGGCATTCACGGCATGTAGAATAGAAGCCATCTTTTGCGGAATTATTCTTTGAGAAGAATAAAGGATGTGCCAACTTGGTCTTTCCGCATTTGCCACACTTTTTCCATTGTCCATATTCCACATTTGTGTAATACCACATAACATAATTCTTTTGAGCCTGTTCAGCAATCATCTTTGGAATCTTCTTGCGCCATAGCGTTGAGAAATATTGCGCAGTATGCGAAACGCCATATTCAGCTTCCATCATACCGCATATCTCGTCATTTGATTTTCTATCAATCTTCCATACTAAAAGGTCATACAGCATAGATGTCGTTTGGTCTTTAGATTTAAATGTCTGTTCAATTAAATTCTCAAGGTCTAAAAGCTCCCAGTGCATATCGCAATTGAGGTCAGTATAGCATTCCTGCTTGATTGAGGAATAATATGTAAGTAAGAATGAAATGTGGACTGGATTGAATAATGAAATTACTCCATCGGATACTGGATAACCACGTGAATCAAAATAAATCTTCTCAGATAAGTCCATATGCGCCATATTCTTTAACTGAGCTGAAACCTTTGACTTTGCGGGCCAACCCTTGACGGATTGCTTTAATAAGTACATCTGCTGATATGTCTCGATAATCTGCTTTTTCAGGTAATAACGTTGCTTACCAGTAGCAGAAAGAAATTGACGTTTTAATGATGTGATGATAGAATCGAATTCCAGCATACCTGGGATATTCTCTAAATCATCTTCTGAAATAGTATCCTTATTATCTAGGATTTGATTCTTATCGTTATTGACGAGTGCATAGATGCCGTCCTCGCCATTCTCCATATTCTCAACCATTTCCTCAAAAGAAATCTGTCGTTTGTTTACTGTTGCTTCTCTATTCTTTGTGATAATACTGCGTTCTTTTTTCTTTTCCTTTTTGGTTTGATTTCTGTCTGCGGCAAAGAGCAGGTAATCTGTCATCACGCGCAGGTAATTTGCATCTAGATTCTCTTGAGAAGTGGTTTCAATGGTTTCCCGCACACATTTAAGTCGTTCTTCTTGTGTCTTCAATGTGTAATCAAGTGCCATATCTTTACTTCTCCTTCTTTATTGGTTTTATTGCAACTATATTATACCACAAAAAAGTAAGAAGTGCAAGTTTGTCAAGGAAAAATTTTAAATATTTTAAAAATTTTTTCTATGTATATTATATTTAAGTATGCGGCAAATGTGATTACCGTTTTTTGCCCATAAAATGGCTACACCTATAAATTTTGGGCCACAAATGATTACACCTATTATAATGTTTACTCTACGCTGCCGCCCGTTGATTTACAACGGGCGCAGCACTAGAGCTGTCATGTCAATATACTAGCATTTTTGTATGTCTATTGGCGTAATACAATACACTATAGTAAAATCTGTATGGCTATACCTATAAAAAGTGTATAGAAAATTCTGCACGATTACCCATGCTCACTCTCCCCTTGCATGGAACCTATTGGATGTGCTATTTTTCTAAGAGTATCCTATCCCCTCTGTATGCGGCACAGTAGAGTTACTGTTCGTCTCCTGTAAACTAATAAACCAACGCAAGACCGCTTGTCCACGGTATATCTCCACTGCAAGCAAAAGTGCATCCACACATTATGCGGCAAAGATATACCGTAGCATTTAAGACCCAGCTATTCACCTCTGTGGGGATTTTTGATTTAGGATAGCTCCTAAGCCGACTGGGAACGGCGCTATGGTTAGTTTGTATATATTATAGCAAAAGATTTAGCGCTTGTCAATAGTTTTGTGAAAATTTTTTAATGCCGTAATCGGAAAGTTCAAGAAAGCCAATAGAGAAAATAAGGAAGAAAGATGTTGCATTTTATTGAATTTGAAAAATCCTCTCAGGTCGTATTATGAAATTTGAAAATTTCATTGAGGTCGGTAATTTGTCGTGGGCGGGGCGTGCCTGGTCAAAAACAGGACAAAAGCCTATAACAGACCCCCCGGGTATAATAAAATATTTTATTTTTTTTTGTTTATACCGAACGCGTTATGGTATACTACTTGTTGCGGGGCAAACGTTCCGCACGGTATCGAGGTCAAGGAGGACCAAATGAAGAACGTCAATATCGAAGCTCTGAAGGAGCAATTCACCGAGACTCGTGAATATGGAAGCGACGTCTTGTTCGCCGTCCGTTCAATCATGCTCGACGTTGTAATGAATAGCTCGCACGAGCACGCCGAAGACTTCAGCGTCTTTACCCTTTGGGATATGCTGAATGATATATCCGACCTCGAGACTTGTGCTCGGATATATTCGAAGGTTGCTGAAGATAACGAGGTCCCCGTTGTACCCGTTGGATATATCGAGATAACCGAGGAGGGCGGCTTCTACTTTGTCCCCGAAGACGCTATGCGTCCTTGGCGAGTCGATAGCTATAACAAAGGATGGACGGTCCTTTTGACGGTCGACGTGGACAAGTACGCAAACTTGAATATCACTCTTTTCTAGACAAACAAGTGGCGGGCGGGCAAAAAGCCCGCCCCTTTTTATATCGGTCGGTCCCCGACCGTGGGTCGTCTGGTCGGTCCCCGACCGTGGGTCGGTCAAGTTCAATTCACCAAGTTCAATTCACCAAGTTCAGTTTGACAAGTTCAGTTTGACAAGTTCAATAGTTCAATTCATCGAGTTCAATAGTTCAGTTTTGAACCGAACGAACGTTCGGTGGGTCGGTAATACCGTGGTCGGAACCTTGCCTTGCCTCGCGCCCATATGCAATTTTTTTCTAAACTTTGGCCTATATTGCCAATAGCCTACAAATCCTGATTGCCATATAAAGCAACCTATGATATACTTCCAAGTAAAGAGAAGCCCAAGAGAAGGGATATAATGAACGGGATTATCTTTCACTTCACCGATAAAGACGTACTAAAGATTAGCGGTGAAGAGATTCACGACATTGCAAATGATACCGTGCAAATGCTCATTGAAGAATGCACTAATCCTTGCCCCTACGGAATCAACGACTTTACGCGAGTAGCGTGCTTAATGGTAGATACATACCTTAATGTTCTTATTGCTACCGAAACAAACATACCTGATACTATCGACAAACTGATAAAGAAGAATGTTACCACACAAAGAGATTATCTTTTCATAGTCGAACAAATCTATGACTACATTTTAAAGTGGGTTGATACACTATAGTAAATAAAGGCGTTGCCGCACACGGTAGCGCCTTTGCTTTGTCTATTGGTTGCGGTACAATCCAAGAGGTAGAATGTGAATATCAACACAAATAGTCGAAACTTTTTGGTTGCACTCATGCGTTCAAAGTGTTATACTTTAAAGTAAGGAAAGCAACCAAGAGAAAGGTTCAAAGATGAACGACAATATCACGATTTATATCACGTCTAATTATTCGATAGTGCTATGCGACAATGATATTGAAGCTATTGCCGCGTCAGTTCGTGATATACTCTATTCAATGCCACGCCCTACTGATTATACAGTTGCTAATATTGTAGCAAAAGCAAAGATGGTCACGAAGGTGTATATTGAACGTATACTCGAGGAAGAAACCGAAGAAGATTATTGCTTTGGCGACCTAGACAACAATCAACGCACTAAGTTAGATTGTTGGCAAGTAATTAAGAAAGTGATTGAACAGATTGAAGTCATAGCTAAATAAATGAAAGTAAAGGCGTTACTAAATGGTAGCTCCTTTATTATTGATTATTAATCACTTTCCGCAAATGCCACAACTCTTTAGTATCATGGTATGCGGCCTATGTTTCACGTGAAACGTTATCGGTATCCTGAAACCATAACCAAGCACCGCACAATCAAGCAACTGTTTTAGTTACTTCTTGTCTAATGCAACTGTTTTAGTTGCTCTTCTGATTTACTATACAAAAAGGGCGAAGCCCACAAAAGGCCATTTATGGCCGCGAAATTATACACCATGCGTACAGCTTTGTCAAGAGTTTTTGCCGAGATTTTTTAAAAAAGTTTTCTCCACGCAATGCCCACAATCCCAAAACTAGGCGTACTTTTGCATTCCATCGCGTTGGACAAAAGCAAGGCGATTTTAAATTGCCGCATTTTTGCTTTTGCGCTGAAAATGATTTTGAATCTGATTTTGAATCTGAAAATGATTTCTGATTTGAAAATTGATTTTGAATCTGATTTTGAATCTGATTTTGAATCTGAAAATGTTTCATGTTTCACGTGAAACTTAATCACAAAAAGCCCATTTATGGGCAGAAAATTATACTACCGCGATTCAGTTTTGTCAAGAACTTTTTCAAAAAACTTTTTGGCGCATTTGCCGCCTAAGTCCCAAAAAAAGACCGCCTAAGCGGTCTTTTCTCCCGAGTTATTTAATTGGTCTATTTGGTACTGAAGCGCGTCTTGTATCGTCCGCATAGCGCGCACAATTTCAATTTGCTGCTCGAAAAGCCTTGCGCGCTCATTGTTGTCTTTGGAACGGGCGAGCCTAGCCCGTGAGATATTGAGCATTCCAATAAGCTCAATCGGCGGTAGGCTTGCGAGGTTTTGGACAGTCATTTGTAACTCCTTTAGTTTGTTCTTCCCAACTGACAAGGTCAGTATACACCACCTAAGGCATGGAGCGCAATAGTTAATTTGAAAAAAGTTTCCCCAAAAGCAAAAAAGTTTCTCGAAAAAGTTCTTGCGCTCGATGCAACATTCAACTATACTATAGTTGTAACGCAAGGAACCAACTCAAAGGAGTTATCAATGTTCAAGAACAGCACGATGGCAAAGTGGTACGATATTGTCGAGGTTGTAGCGTGGATTGTCTATGCCGCTACGTTCGTTTGGTTTCTTCTCACGGATTCAAACGCTGCTGTAAATGCTAACCTGCTCGCGGCGGCGTGGGCATTCCCGATGCAAATATACCGCGCATAAGGCAAGGGCGCGAGCGATAGCCGAGCACGAACGTACAACGTGCGAGGTTATAGACGAGCGCGGCAACGTTGTATTTGTCGCATTAGCTCATTGATTCTAAGGCGCTTATAAGCGCCTTTTTATTTGCCGCTTTTGGTTGTACCTATGCGCGTAGGCGTTTTATCAAATGGCACCTTGTAGACGATTCTACGGGCTTACACGGGCAAAAAATTATGGATTAGTGGTCACAACTTGAAGGAGTTGTTTTTTTTGTGTATTCGCGTATTCACGCTCTCACGATTTGACTTTTCGCTTTACTTGTATTACACTAAAGAATTAGACCAAGAGACTTATGGAGGAATTGTGTGCGGCAAATTGGTACTTGCCAAACTGGGCGGCATACCCCATAATAATAGTTGTCCAAAGGCGAGGGCGTAGGAGTAGCAAAGTAGCTACACGCCCGAACGGGGACGGGAGGTCACTATGTTGTATCTGGTTTCGGTTAACGGCGTTAGCGCGGGCGATATGCTCGACGATACCGAGGACTTTATTGTCGAGGCCAAGGACGAGAACAGCCTTGCAAGCGCTATCGCCAACTATCGAGATGGTGACTATGCAACCGAGTTTAACGAGGCTGTTTGGCGCGTTCGTGAGCTTGGCGATGAGTTCGAGTATTGCACTTCGCTTACTGGTCACCGTCTTTAATTGAAAAAGGGTAGGGCGCAAGCCCTACCCACTTTTTAGAATTGGATACAGATAGATGAAAAAAATTATTACGTGGGAAAACGTGCAATACGTTGTTTTGTTTCTTACCGTAGTTGGGCAAGTTCTTATTGGCGTTAACTATTTTTTAGGTCAAGGTACTTGGTTACTTGCGAATGCTATTACAGTGACGCGAAACATTAAACTCGACCGCCCAAAAGCTGATAAAGTGCAAGGTTGGTTTATGTTTGCGCTAACGTTTGGGCTTATTGCCGCAAACGCTTTTATTCAGTTGCGCTAATTTATTATCCAAGAGCTAGAATAGAGTTGGGGGAGCGTTGCCGCTTCCCTTTTCTTTTGACTATGTTTCGCCTTTGGCGCGCTTGCGCGTCACGTGAAACAATGCAACCGTCAAACCATAGTTGGCGGCGATTTTACCACAACACGCAACCAAAAGCAAGAGAAAAATTAAAAAAATTTTTTTTTATTTTCTCGCGTGCGGCACTTCCCAAAAGTGCTATACTAACCTTAGTCGGGAGGACAACGGCACCGAACATAGCCTACTCATTATGACTTACACGTTCTCTACAGTTAGGTACCTTGAGTTAGCCATGGTTAACTTTAGTAAGTTAGCTATGATAAACAAAATATTTTAATATAATGCTTGCACTTTTGGCGCAAACAGCTATTATTATAAGTGTAGTAAATAACACCAATTTGTGAGGCGGTTTAAATGCGGCGCGAGGACGCTATCAAGAACGAACTCAAGAAGTTGCATACGGTTTACATTGCCCCGTATCAGTATGATTGGCGCTTTGAGCGTGACCCCATTAGTTGCGCTACCGCGTTCAAGACGCGCAAAGCAGCTCGCAAGTATGTTAGGGAGATGATTGGTGTTGACCACCCCGACGATTTTATTCGTAAACTAGATTTTGAATTCTAGTTGCGTTATTAGGCTACCATGGTTATAATAATAACCGTGGTAGTTGGTTCTCATGGAATGAGGTATCTATGAAGAAGGATTTTCTGTTACGCGTTCTAATTAACGTCTTGGGTTTCCCCTATGGCGTTAATTATGACGATATTACCTACGTTATTACCTTTGGTAAGCGCATGAGTAACGTTTATCCGCGTGTAACGTATGATTTTATCGGTAGTCAAGCAGCGCTCGAATGGTTTAAAAAGCGCTATGGTTGTTGCGAAGACGTTTGGGATTCTAAACGCAAATACGCCACTTATTTGTTTCTTTCAAATGTTGTCGTTAGCGCTTTAAAGCATTAGCAAAAATAACCACGCTAGGACAAATAAACTTGTTGCGTTCTAGCGTGGTTTTTGTTACTATAATAAGCGTAGTAATTAGCCCAAGTGTTAAAGGAGTTTCCAATGGCTAATTTTGTTGTACTCGATACCGAAACCGCGCCTACAGTCAACTACAAAGACGGCAAGGCACACCCCGAAACGTCTTTGGTGTATGACTTTGGTTACACTATCCGCGATAACGACAATAACGTTATTCGTGAGCGTTCGTTTGTTGTCACTGATACGTTTTATCAGGTTGACCTTATGAAAAGCGCTTACTACGCCAATAAAATCCCTACCTATCTTGAGGGAATCAAAACAGGCGAATGGGTCGAAGCGTCTTTCAATGAGGTTTGGCGCACGTTCAAGGCTGATTGTAAAGAATGCAACGTTAAAAGCGCATGGGCTTATAATTGCCGCTTTGATGAGATAGCGCTAAACAATACGTTGCGCACGTATTCAAACGGTTTCGCTACGTGGTTCATGCCCTTCAAGCTACGATTGAAAGACGTTTGGGACTACGCTAGTAATGTTACTAGCTCCAAGCGCTATTTAAAATATTGCGTTGCAACGGGAGCCTTTACACCTAGCGGAAACCCGTCAACTAGCGCGGAAAGCGTCTACCGCTTTATCAACAATGAGCACGATTTTACAGAAGACCATACGGCACTTTCAGACGCGCGTATTGAAGCAGCTATTTTGCTTGCGGCAAAGGCGAAACACAAAAAGACGCGTCACGGTTCACGTGGTCAAGGTTGGCGTGATGCAAGCGCGGCATTTAAGGCGCTCGACCTTTAAACGAATGGGGAGCCTAACGGCTCCCTTTTCTTTTGCCATGAGCAAAAGCGATTCTAGCGCTCTAAGGCGTGCGGCAAGCCTATTTAATTTAAATAAGCACTTTGACCTAATGGCACCTTAAAACGCCTCTCATGGCCGCTATGGCGATATTTTTTTATTTAGGTACCGCATTATCCGGCAAGAAGTTAGTCATGGTTAACACCGCTTAAAACGGCTCTCATGGCTTCGTTAGGTACCTAACTAATCAAAAAAGTTAACCACTGGTAACTTTAGATCTAAGAGTTTACCCAGGTAAACTTCATCAAAACGCCATTTATGGCGCAAAAATTGTATCACACCCGAATAGTTTTGTCAAGCATTTTTTTCAACTTTTTTTGAAAACACATTTTCTTCACAAATCCCGATTGAAACGCTTCAATTTTTAAAACGCTTTAAATACACTTGTTTAAACAACGGACTTGTTTAAACGTGTTGTTGTTTAAACAACCATAACCCCGAGGTTGGGTTCAAAATTATACACCCACCAGATTAGGTTTGTCAACAATTTTTTTTGTAGTTTTTCGTTTTGAACACAAATTATCCACAACCCGAAACCCCAATTTTTTTTATGCAAGATTTGCCGCAAATAGCCTGATTCTATTCATTCTGCTTTATCTAGCTAAAGCGCCTAATTTTTGAGAATCTGAAAAAACTAGGCTATTTACCTGCTGTTTCCATGATTCCTACACAATTTTTAAAATAGTTCTTGCCAAAAAGTTTATGCAAGCGTATAGTAATAGTTGTCCAAAGGGGACAGGGAAAAAAAGAACCGACAGGCGGTTCGCCCGAGTCCAAGGACGGGAAGGGGTTAGCTATGGCTACCACTCGCACCAAGTACCAGTTCACCGACTACCAGATGTTCGCGGCTCTCGTGAACGTCGCGGGCGATATCTCACCCGAGGTCATCGCCAAGGCTTTGGGGGACAACTATGACCCCGAGAAGCACACGCCCGAGAACCTTGCCCGCAAGGTTTCCCACAAGTTCCACGTTCTCAAGGAGAACGCGGCCAAGCCCAAGGCTCAGTCTAAGACGGCCTTGTTGAACAAGGCGCTCGCCGAGCAGGTTGCCGCCGAGTTCGCGGATGGTGAGCCGTTCACGCTCAACGACGTTATGAGCAAGCACCCCGCCGACATTAAGACCTTATCCAAGGCGGGCGTTGTGGTTAACGTCCTGCTTGCCGAGAAGCGCGTACGCAAGGCGGCTCCCATCAACAACAAGACGGCTTATGTTATCGTAGCGTAGCCGTCTATAGGGTGGGGAGTTAATCCCCCACCCACTACCCAAGCACCTATAAAACAGCATAGGGAAGGTCACGTTTGGAAGCCTACAGACGAAACGCGCTAATTGCGGCATTCGGCGAGCTACCCGATAAAGAGTTGCAGCGCCTAGGGCGCGGGCTAGAAGCTCACCACGTAAACAGCATGGCAAGCGGGAACGTAGTTTTGCTACCCGCCGAGATTCATAAAGTGGTTCACACGTTAACGCAACTAGGCGGCAACGCCTACGCGAGCGGGGAAACGGAAAACGCCGAAACGCTCACAAAATGCGCACAAATGCTACTAGCTCAATTTACAATAAAATAACACAATTAAATAAATAACCCCACCGGGTAGGTAGGGTTATTTTTTGCGTTTAATTCCTACTAATTTAGTAGGAAAAAGATCTCCCTACCTAGCACAAACGCGCGAAAAAGTCAAGACTTTTTAAAAAAATTCACAGAAATTCCATAGTTGGGTCGATTTTACACGATTAGGTACCTTATTGTCAAGATTTTTCAAGCAAAAACACAACTTTTACACAAAAAAATGAGCGCCTGAAACGCGTTTTAACGGCCTTGCGCCCGGTTCCCTTGCGTTCCTAGGCACTTTTGGGTATCGCGCCTTCTAGGGCCATTAGAGGGCCGCACACGCGAAAAAAATTAAGTTAGGTACAGAGCGACCCAAGCAGGTGTTACCCTAGGTAAACTTCAAGTTATTGTAAGGTACCTAACTATTATTTGTGGAGATTCCGTGTTAGTTTTGTGAAGGTACTTGACAAATCAATAATCGTATGGTATAATATAATAGAGGAATACTATACAATAATACCATATTTGGGATTGCCGCCGCCGTTGCGCCCATATGGCGAAATTGTGTAGAAATGGGGCCTGCCAGCCAGCCGCCGCAAAATCCTAAAACGAAAGTCAATCATAAAATTAAATAAAAAAATCCCTCCCCGCCTTATATGGCGAGAAGGGATAGAACTAGCCTAGACGTATGCCAAGAGAGCATTCTAAAATGAATTTTAATCATTTTCTTGCGTACTCCTGTACGGCATAAGAAAATAAGTCTATTTGTCTTAATTCCTGCGGCCAGTAGAAACTCAAAGTTAATCATAAAATAGGCTTACTCAAACCAAGAGACAGAGGTAAAAGAAGCGTGCGGCACATGCTTTTTGTAAGTGAAAATCAATGCGGAAATGTGACTAAATTAGTTACATTTAAAAAGTGTTTTTTTAATATATATTTTTACTAAACTATAAATTACACTTTTCTGCCCAAAAATTTTGGCCGCACTTACTTCTTCTTAGGCTTACGCTTGCATACCATAGACAGCTCATACGTCTTGGAATTGAGAATGAATCGAATTTTGCCGTCATCGCCTACCTCGATGCCATGCGGCGCATCCTCCCAGTCACCGATGGTCATTGTAAGCTCTCCCAGTGCGTCCGCAATGGAATTCATAATCAATCTCTTTTCAGACACTTTCTTCTCCTTCTTGTCTGTATCAGGTCGATAGGCTGCGTCATATTCGATTCCATTTTCAATCAAATAAAGATTCGCCGCACTTGCTTTGAGTATTGCTTGCTGTCTCTTGGATTCGATATATTCATCAGGAATCTCTATCGTATGCTCATTACCCTTCATATCATAATAGGTGTGCCGCATATGCTTACTTCCTTCTATCTCTTGGAATAGGCCGGGAGTCTCATCAAATGGACTCCACGGCCCTTCTAATTAAAAACTCTAATAAGTAGACCCTACTTATTAAATATTTCTCTACAGAGCCTTGTACGTGAAGGTCTTGCTGTTCACCGCAACCTTCTCCGCACGACCGTCCTCAACGAGGAAACGCATATTGGCAGCAACCTTGCGGGAGCTGACGTTCTCGCCCATGTGCAGAGCCACAGCCTTGGAGGTCGCAGGCTCGTCAAAGGACTTGAGAGCTGCGTAAATCTCGTCAAGGAAAGCCTGCTTCTCAGCGGTCTTCTCAGCGTCCTTGGCACGCTTGCGCTCAATCGCCGCCAGCTGCTTATTGCAGAACTCTACGACCTCTGCGTTGTCGAACATAGCGGACTTGATGGTTTTGTAAATCTCAAACTGGGTCATGTTAATCTTCTTTCTCTTGGAACCCACGGGAGGTTTCTTTTCCCCTCCCCTTTCTTTAATTATATTATACTATAAGTTTTCACTGGCCGCAAGAACTTTTTTAGAATGAATTTGGTTTTGAAAATGAAAACCGAAATGAAAATGAAAATTAAAATTGAAAATCGTTTTTATAAACCAATAGCACGTTGAAATCGAAAATTAAAAAGGCTGGGCTAAATTTTTTTTCTTGACATTGGTTTGCTGAACTGGTAAAATGCGCACTTAGTTCCACTAAGTCATGTAATCATTTTTAACCTTATATGGGCTTTTTCTCCAGCTTTTGGACACTATTCAAGACCAATATGTCATCGTTTTTAGACGAGTGCGAAGCACGAGTCATCGTTTTTAGACGAGTGCGAAGCACGAGTCATTTTTCACTCTATATGGACTAACTTCCTAAACCTACAGTCCTGTTCGCCAGTAACCTTAGCTACCTTATACCTATATTCTATAATACCCATGTCAGACAACGCTTCGATTGCCTTACCAACATGTTTGCTTTTGGCACCGTGGTCACTCACACCAATAGTATCACAGATAACCTTATTCGTTATTTCAGGGTCTTTTGAAAAACAATTGTCTATCGCTTTACAGGCACCATATACTCTCAATACCATAACCAAATCTTTGCGGCCAATCATACTATCATATATCTTATCATACACCTTTTTATCTACTTTGATAAATCTCCACCCTTCATCGAACTTATTATGCCAATATGTCTTATCTTCTTTCATATCATATTCTAACATATCAAACTTGCCCATGTCAATATTATTTACTTCACTGGGTTTGTCCGCATGATTCAATACAGTATCTTCCAACTTGCGTACACTGCGGCGAATATTTCTATCACTCATACCGACTTCCTGAGCCACATCCCACGGTATTACCTTTCCACCTACATAACTGACTGGCTTGCCCTTTACTTCCATAACCGAACAATTGCGCTGAAACCAGAAATCTACAGCATATTCTGAATCACTCCAAGGTCTATCGAAAAATATTAATCTTTGCGGCATATGGCATCACTCTATACTCCAACGATAATTTTCCATATGCTCTTGAAATTTTTCAAAGCAAGTGTACGAACACGCGCAAGCGTGTTCAATAACAACTATATAGCAACTATATAAACAATTATAAAACAACTCTATAACAACTAATATAGGAACTCGCGTTTTGTCCG
>ENA-OQRC01001473-OQRC01001473.1-human-gut-metagenome-genome-assembly--contig:-NODE-1473-length-15175-cov-5.704828_pt1 | contig 15175 bp, 16 predicted proteins | sample MGYA00243236_ERZ505102 | MGnify/ENA primary metagenome ERZ505102 (study PRJEB26097, sample SAMN02712089) | human gut metagenome | biome: Gut microbiome | host: Homo sapiens | place: Denmark... | reverse complement strand
AATTTGAAAAACATTTAAAAATGCTTTTGTGAGGAAATTACTATGACTGCTAAAACTGTTTCAAAAACCGATTCAAAATATAATGTAAAGCTGATTGCAATTACGGCAATGTGTGCGGCTCTTATTACCGTTACAACTGCTTTTATCAAGATTCCGTCACCGCTTGGATATTCTCATGCAGGCGACTCTATGATTTATCTCGCCGCAAGTATCCTTCCCGGACCTTTCGGAATTATCGCATCATCAATCGGCGGCGCTCTTGCCGACCTTATTTCGGGTTATCCGCATTGGGCAATCCCAACAGCTATTATCAAGGCTGTCAACGCAGTTCCGTTTGTGCTTTGCAGAATGGCGATGAAGAAGCGTGGCAAAGATGAAAAAATCATCAGTCCGTCATCACTTCTTATGCTCATTCCAACAACAATCGTTACAATCGGCGGTTACTTTATTGCAAACGGTCTTATGTATGACTTTGGTGCCGCAATTGCGGAACTTCCCACTTGCTGGTTGCAGCCCGGTGTAGGAGCATTAATCTACATTGTTGTAGGCATCGGTCTTGATAAAATCAATTTCAAGAAAAAACTCTCGCTTTAATGTGAGTTTCAATAAGGAGAAGAAAACATAATGGCAGATATTCTTTATGTGTACAAAACATCTATCTATGCTAATCTGACGAACAAATGCCCTTGCAGATGCACATTCTGTATCCGCAACAATACCGATTCGGTCGGCAGTGCAGATACACTCTGGCACAAGCATGATCCGAGTATGGCGGATATTAAAAAGGCTGTTGATGATTTTGATTTCACAGGCTACAAGGAGCTTGTATTCTGTGGCTACGGCGAACCGACTTCAGCTCTTGACAATATGCTTGAAACCGCAAAATATGTAAGGGAAAAGCACCCCGACATCAAACTCAGACTCAACACAAACGGTCTTTCTGACAGAATCAACAACAAGCCCACAGCTGAGTTGATTTCAAAGTATATTGATTCTGTTTCAATCAGCCTCAATACCTGTTCATCGGAAAAGTATGACGAAGTTTGCCGTCCTGTTTTTGACCATGCGTATGAGTCAATGCTCAAATTTGCAGAGGATGCAAAGAAGTATTTTGAACATACGCAGTTTTCAATCGTAGATACAATTCCCGAAGAAGACATCAAGGCTTGTCAGAAAATTGCCGATGACAGGGGAATTCATCTCAAAATCAGAAAATATTCTGATTAATCGTTAATTTTAATTTTTCATTTCATTTTATATTTCAGAAGTAAAGCCGACTTGTTGTTATGACAGGTCGGTTTTATTTAGTGATTTGAAAATAATTGTGTGTTAAAATATGACAATAAAAAACCGCAATCAATAGGTTTGACGATTGCGGTTTTAGTTTGTTAAGTATTGATATTTTCGTTGTATTTGTCGATTGCGTCAATCAAAATTAAATTCATTTCATCGTAGGAATTCCTTTTTATAACAGGGATATTCAAATCAGCCATAAGATTCATTATTGTGTTATAGATTTCTTCAGGATAGTTTCCGGTGATTTTTTTGATTTTTTCTTTATCAAAAGCAACCATTGTATGCGCAGCAGGGTTGCGGAGTTCTTCTTCAACATTGCTTAGCATACTTATGCATTCTGAAAATTTCTCTTTTTCCATATGATTTTTATAGATATAATCTTTGATTATTGCAACAAGGTGTGTGTTGTACACTATACCACCATGGAATTTTCCGTATTTATTGTTAAGTGATTCCTGCATATCGGTGCCACATATTTTTGTATCATCCCATATCATTTTCGTGGTATTTTTGTTGTTTGAAACAATATAGTCCTCTAACTTGATGCTGCATTTCTTTTCCAATGTTCTTATATACAAATCAGTCATAAGAGGTGTTAATGAACGGACAAAATCATTGTATTCGTGGTGTTTAAGTTTTATTCCTATTTCAAGCGCATATTCAAAAACTTTAAAACGATTGTCTGTAAGTTCAAACGGATACCTAAATCCTGCGTCGGTGAGTGTTTTGTATGACTTTTTAATATTTCTTTGTACTCTGGCCTGTGCCGCTTCAATAAGAGGAATAGCATTGTTGTACAGATTAGTTTTTAAGATACCGATAATCTCAAGTGCGGCAGAATAGTTGTAATTCAGGATAAATTTCTTAATTGTAATCTTGTTGAGAAGAGCATAGAATACACTGCTCGTGGTTTCTTTGGCTCTGTTTTCAAATTCATTTTCATCATTATCTTCATTAAGCTCCCAATAATCTTTAAAATCGTAATTTTCTTTGTCCTCTTCATGCTTGTTCATTTTCTTTGTTGGAGTTGACACGATTATAGGAATGATATTAAAATCTGATACTGCAGAAATGATTTGTAGGCAATATTTCATAGCGGGTGTGCCGGATGAAACATTAACATACAATATGTCATCTTCATTAAGATTGTTTCTGATTGATTCAATATCTTTTGCAATACATTCGTATACAGGGTCAAACATATTTACATCTGTCAAATCTCTGTATTCAATAACATGAATATTAAATTTATGGTTTATCATTTCGGATAATTTGTTGAGACAATATCTGTAGCGGTCATCATGCCGGTGGTGATTGCTTATTTCCTGTGACATCATCAAATAAACCTCATCAGGCTTGTATATTCTGCAGATATGAAGCATACTTCCGTCACGAAAATTAGCTATTGGATCAGTTCCGCCAACAGTAGAATATAAAACTTTCTTTCCCAAGATTGTACCTCCTGACATATAATTAGTTGTCATTTATCCGTTTTTGCAAAGGCTAATGTACATTCGCCCATATGACACAATTGGTTATTGTATTTCGTAGCATTTAAGCAATGCGGAGAAACACCCATATCCATATCGGAAGTATGTTTGCCTCTGAACATAAATTCCATAATTTCAGAAACCTCATCCAAACCTTTGTTTCTACCCAAAAGATTGTATGCGATAGTTTTTGTAGGGTATCCTGTGTTTCCGCCAAGCCAGATAGTATTTGTGTATTTGAATGGTGTGATTTTGTCAAACTTTGAAAGAAAAAATTCGCTGTACTGACTTGCAAAAAGCTTTATTGAATTCATAATAACTTCTTTTGTATAGCTGCATTTTGTTTCATCAATAGTAAGAGTAAACCAAATTTTTGTGTCAGGCCTAATTGCTTCATAGTATATATTTGGTGACCTATGTTTGCCGTTAGGGAACAGGTCGATTTTCTCGCAAAGTACAAGATTTTCTGTATCAACAGGTTCGCTGTCACTGATGATAATGCCAGACATTTTACTTTTGCTATTTTTATTGTCTATTGGGATTTCAAAAACTGCGTTTTCTATTGATGTAATTGTTTGCTTAAGCTCTTTTTTATAATTTTTTACTTCTCTTGAATTAGGAAATTCTTTAAATTTATAAAATACATCCGGGTGGTTTTGAATTTCATAAGCAAGAAGAGCTGTTCGTATATAGCCTTTGATAGAACTTCCGGGAATGTATGGTTTGTTGAAAGCATCCTTTATACACGATTTAATGCCGTGTTGTTTGTCAAGATTAACATTATTACCGCTGAATGAATAATCTGTTACACTGTCAATTTCTTCTTTAGTAAATCTGTTTTGAATTAGCCAGCCATAAAGGTCCTTATTGCTGCCTGTCATAAAGTCTGAATAGCTTTCAAAAAGTCCTTTTTTATAAATCAAGACTGATAATTTCTGAAGATTAACAATCCCTACAGTCCCGCCCTGTATTACATATTCTTTTTTTGTGTATTCCAAACCGCTGCCGATATACAGCGGTGAATGTGTTTTAATACATACTCTGTAAGATTTGAGATAATCACTCATTTTTATACTCCTATCCACATAGGCTTTGCACATCTGTAGATGTTTCTGCTTTGGTCGGTACTTACATTTTTTATGCAACCGTCAAACTTTACTCCAAAGCATGAACCTGCACCAAACATATACAAATCTTTAATTCTGATTGGAGATTGTCCGTTTGGAGATAAAAATCCACTGCGCTTTACTAAAATGTATTCCGACTCGGGTGTAGACTTTTCAATTTCAGAATCATTCGGAAGTGCAGTAGAGAGTGTCATATATTTTGAAGATACTGATTCAAAACGGTGCAGAAGATTATCAGGTAATGACGCAAAGTTTAAGTTAAAACTGCCTAATCCACTTGAACGCTTTCCGCCTATTCCGGAATACGAAAGCGACATAAGATACTTTTCAAATACTGCCAAGTCTTTTTCATTGCAGTAGCCGACAATCATATATAAACCGCAGCCCTTATTAAAGTTAAAAACTCCGACATTGTATATGAGATTGTTTTCTACGCCACGCATTGCAGCGGAAGTGCGAAGTTCATGCGTGCCGAGCTGTTCAATAAGGTCCAGGTCATTTTTTGGCGTGTAATTGCCTTTTAAATAATCGTCAAGAGAATCTGCAGATATATACTTTAGTTTTTTGAATTGCTTTTTCTTGACTGAATCTCCGTCATTTGCGGTAGCCTCAATACGACATACAGGCTTTGGAAGAAACATTGTGTTGCCAACAAAAGGAAACAAATCGCTGATTATAATTTGTCTGTTATTAAAAATCTCGTACAACCATTTAACAGAATCGTTGCCTTCTCTTGACGCTTCAGTACAAAGTGCTGAAAACATACTGTCTGAATGAAAAAGAGTTTCTGAACTGTCCAGAGAATTTTCACCAAAGTGTACACCGCAGGGGAAACTCAGTTTGTATGCCTTGTATTTCATTCTTCAACATCCTTTAGATATGCTTTGCATTCATTGAGAATATTATCATGAACATCACCGAGAACAGATTTAATGTTAAGACCTGAAAATTTGATTTTACCATATCCTCTTGTTCCGTGACCGCCAAGATAATCATACTGCAAAAGACGCATACCATTGCAGAGTGTTGAAATATCCTCAAGTAATTCTTTGTAATCTGAATCGTTTACGGAAACCTGATACACAATTTCCAACGGATATATTGAACCGCTTATTGAACGCTCAATTTGTCTGGGCATAGCCTCACCGCTTATGCGGTTAATTGTATTTTCAAATTTTACTTCGGTAGGTGAAACAGCACCCATTCCAATAAGTTCATCCGCATTGCTAAGTTTTAAATCTCTGAAAATCAGTCTGCTGATTTCTTCCTGCGAACCAAAAAGTCTTTTTATTTTTGTATCATCATCGCTGTGCTTTGCATTTGGGTTAGAGTTCATACTGCGAGCAAGTAGTGTTCTTATTTTGCCTTTTAATGAACTGCCCGGAATAATCGGTCGCATAGAAAGAGGGTCCTTTATTACCGGAGAATCAATAGCTCCGATTGCAGAAAATTCATTTCCGCCACCGATATGCATACCTGTCAGCACCTCTATATTTCCTGAAATCATCAATTTTATATACATAACTGCTACTCCTTATTTATCTTTTCCGATAATGTATTTTCTAAATGCAACAAGCGCTTCCAAGTATCTTGCAAAAAGGATATAACTTGTCCTTGTTCCGTCAATATCATTTATACATTCAAGAAGATGTGCGTTTTCACAGAAATTTTTTACACTTACTTCTCGTCCCATTTCATAAACAACTTTTACTTTCAAATATTGTATTTTAGCCTCAATTTCCTCACTCAATTTTTCTTTCGAGTCATGAGTGACCATATTATAAATTTCTGAATTTAATGAAAGAATACTTCTGAGTTTTGTTGTTGTGATAATGTTTGCCGGCTTTTCTGTATCTTTTATATGTTTAATAACCTTTTCGGCGAGATCAACATAATTCTTGTTGCTGAGTTTCGTATAGGGTAGGGGCTCAGCTTTTTGATAACTTGACTTTCTGTTGAAATTGTTATTGCGGTTATTATGGTTATTGTAATTATTGTTGCTATAATTGTTATAATTGTTATATCCCATATCAGTTACCTCTCTTTCGTACAAGATAAGCATAAATATATATAGCTGTCAAAAGCTGTTTCTTGTCCTCGGGATTTTTAATCCATTCGTACATTTTTTCAGAGAATTTTCTGTACTTTGAAACCGCTTCGGCCGTACTGTTTTTACTCGGTTCCATTCGTGAAAGCAGATAAACATACCTTGCGTAGTTGATTTTGTCTGCGTCTGAATTACGAAGAAGAAACATCAATTTGTACAGAAAACTTGCACCGTAATCATTGTCGGAATCATCTTTTTCAACTTTGAATCCAAAAAATTCCTTTAATGTGTCAAGCTTTTCTGCAATGACCTTGTTTTTAAAATCAATCCAGTTGTATGTTTGTTTCAACTCAATTCCTGAAAGCAACTCTGATTTAAAAACATCTTTTGTGTCAAACAGAGTAACGGCATTCTTTTCGGGATTGTCGTTATTATGCTTTGAATAACTTTTTGACATACTTTCAAGTTTGTCAACTTCCTGCGCACAAATGCTAATAGGGAAGGAGAAGTCATAAATTCCTATGCCGGCCGATATTGTTAATGTTCCCTCGGTAAATTCACGAAACTTATCGGTAAGGTCAACGGCAAAGCTTATTACATCGTCCCATGCTCCGACAACAAATACATCGTCACCGCCTGAATATACAATAGAAATATTTCTTTTGCCTGATTTTGAAATGTTACCATATGTTCCGTTTTTAAGAATTGAGTTTATGTGATGCTTAAAGAAGAGAGAAAGTTGTCTTGAAAGTGATGCTGTTCGTGAGAGTGTAACATATTTTCTTCCGCAATCATCACGGTCAAATCCACTCACAAAAGCATGTCCCAGATTATCAACATCAGCACGCAAAACGGCAATTCTGCTAATGCCGGTTGAACTTTTGGCAAGCTCATCTGTCTGATTATTCTTTGCATGATAATCACCAACCCATAGATGAGTTGAAATATCCTGTCCGATATTCAATTTTCCTTTGCAATAACTTCTTACATATTCACAGCTGTCCTTCATCTTTTGTTTAAGAGAATTTGCGTCATCGGCAACAAGCCTGCAACCAAAAGGAAGCTTAATTCCCGCTTTTTGAGTTGTTTTCAGAACAGCAAAAAATTCTTTATTAAGTATATCGTCTGATAATTTAATAAGGCTGTTGCAAAATTCACACCTGTATTCTTCCTGTCCGTTATCAGAAATTGATTTCACGAGGAATGAGGGCGACTTGCAGCACTTACATTCTCTTTTTCCGTCACCGGAAAATGAACTGTTTAGTTTAAGAATATCACTTGCACTGTATCTGTGCAGCTTTTTGTGACTTATATTTTTGCTTATCTCAGCAAAAAGTTCTGCATAACTTCCGTCAGGTTTGTTCTGAATGTCATTTGAACTGCATTCGGCATATCCACCTGCAACATAAAGACCTGTTGCAAAGTTATCAATAAGCCATCCGTTGACAGCTTTTTCAAATTCATCGAGTGTTTGCTTTGTTTCATCAGTGTTAGCAAGAATAAGGTAGCAATGTCCACCGCCTGTATATATTATGTTTGCTCTTGAAAGCTCAAGTTTGTCAAGAAGCTCATCAAGAATATGCTCCATAAAAATCTCAAGGTAAAAAGACCTTGCTCGCAAAGTTTTGAGAGCACCCTGAATATTGATTGTGTAAATGAATTTTTGAATTCCCGAAATATCAAGGGAATAGAGCATAAAAGCTTTTTTGTCATAAAATTTTTCGGAATTTTTAAAAAGCTCGGTTTTATAGTCGGAAATACCGTTAGCTTTCAGATATGTGTATATACATCCCGCAAATGCAGCGGTAAGTTTTGAATGGTCAAATAATGAAATATCGGCAACCTCTTTTGTAGAAGTAGAGGAGGGAATATATGTGCAAAGACCTTCAAAGAGTTCAAGCAGTGAATTTACATATTGCTCAACAGGCTTTGAAAAATCAATTGTTGTAAGCAGATTTCTAAACTTTTCCTTTACTGCCGAATAATACCCTGAGGTAAACTCCTCTTTTTGCTCGCTGGGACAATTTATAAAATCACCGGAATCATCAAGCATAGCCGGCTTGTAATACAGCTTTTGATTGTTGTTGTTAAGAAGGTTAAATACACTTTCAAGAGGTGTGTTTATTGCAAATCCCGGCTCGCCGTTTTCATCTTCTCTGCGGTCACTTGCTGAGGCAATGTTATCGGCAATGTATGTAATATAGGCAACCGAATCATCATCAAGAGTTGCCTTTGAAAGCGGAACTGCGTGATGGTATCTTACTGCGTCAAGAATATCCCTGTCATTCAGACCGATTTCATTTTTAAGAAACTCATATCCGCCGTCACTGTGATTTATTTTAACACCGGAACGATAAACAATCTTTCCAATATCATGCAAAAGTGCAGAACAAACAATTTTTATTTGTCTGTCATTCATTTTTCATCCTCCTTAATGCTCAACGCTCCCATTCCGATTGAGGCTTTAATTCCCACACCAAGGTATTCGCCAAATCTGAACAGGGTTTTAGCAAAATTCTTTAAGAGTGAAGGTCCCTTTATATAGATTGATATGTAACCTGTAAATCCCGTAATTCTTCTGCCCTCAAGGCTAAATTTTACGGTGCGAAGATTATACGAAATAATTTTGCTGTTTTGCACAAGTGCGTCAAGTGTTTCCTCGTCAAAAAAGGAATCATCACTTGTTGCGGCGGTTGCTTTCTTCATAAGACTTTGAAAAACAAGGTGCAGGTCGGGAACAATAACATAGTCATTTCTGCTTTTAAAAGCAGCAGGTGTGTCAAATGAGATTTTCAAAACAGATGACGGCTCGTCATTAAAAGTTGCTTTCAAAAGATTTTCAACAGGAATTTCAAATGTTTCCTTTTTGACAATGTTTACAACAGCGTTTTCCTTGCTCGTTAGTACAAATGACGAAAAGCTCTTGTCAGCAAGAACCTTGAATATTTTATCGTATGCCTCTTGACCGACAGTTGCAACTGTCCAACACCATTCATCGCCATTTTTAACAAGACTTGTGCTGAACGGATTGAGGTTGCTGTTATGAAGAATGTTTGCGTAATCTGTATCAATAGCCGACATAATAACTCCGTGTAAAACAGAAGAAATATGCCGTGTAATTTCAAAATCATCACTTGTTATATACATTCTTAATTTTGTCAGCATAACAATAAAACATCCTTTGTACAATTTAGTATAATTATATCACTTATTTTCACATATTTCAACATTATTTACAAAATAATTTTAAGAAAAATTGTAAAAATATCAAAATGGCTTATTTTAGCGTCACCACTTTTCAAAATCTCTTGCTTTTATTTAAAAATTTGTGTACAATTAGTGCGAAAGCAATAAATAAGGAACCAACCCATCCCCAAGCGGGGACGAAAATAGTTTTTTGTTGTAAATCGCTTTAATAAATCCAGTGGAACCAACCCATCCCCACTCGGGGACGAAAACTCTTTGGTGTTACCCCAACGAGCTGAACCGTACTCCTGAACCAACCCATCCCCAAGCGGGGACGAAAATCTCAATTTCGTTGTAAGCGTGAACATCCTCAATTGGAACCAACCTATCCCCACTCGGGGACGAAAATTTTTTAGTCGTCCTTGCCCCATGCACCCATTGCGAACCAACCCAACCCCACTCGGGGACGAAAATATTTGTAATTGCTGTTTTAATAATTTTTACGTCTTGAACCAACCCATCCCCAAGCGGGGACGAAAATAATCACTTTCAGAGTAGTTGCTTTTCCGTCTAAAAGAACCAACCCATCCCCAAGCGGGGACGAAAATCTCATCTTTACCGGAGTAAAAGCTAACAGATTGAGAACCAACCCATCCCCAAGCGGGGACAAAAACTTCTTAAAACTTTCGTCATCTTCTCGGCATTCAGAACCAACCCATCCCCAAGCGGGGGACGAAAATCGGGTAAATGTCTTGTTTTCATAATCTACGCAAAGTCCGAACCAACCCATCCCCAAGCGGGGACGAAAATCATCATTATTATTATTATCATTGTTATTTATTATCATTGTTGTTTTTTTCATGAACCAACCCATCCCCAAGCGGGGACGAAAACTTTCTACCCTCTGGGATATTAGCAACCATTAAGGACGAACCAACCCATCCCCAAGCGGGGACGAAAATTTCGGGAACTGTGTTTTGAAAACTGAATGTAACGGAACCACCCCATCCCCAAGCGGGGACGAAAAATAAACCGTAGAAATATTCTTTACAGATACCCCACCCGAACCAACCCATCCCCACTCGGGGACGAAAACATATCGAGCTTAATAAAATCGTTCGTGTGAAGTGAACCAACCCAACCCCACCTGGGGACGAAAACGCAAAGTAATTTTCTGCTTTTGAGCAATCAATCAGAACCAACCCATCCCCACTCGGGGACGAAAACCCCGTAAGTTCGCACATTTTAAAAGCAAGCAAAGCGAACCAACCCATCCCCACTCGGGGACGAAAATTCAACAATCGGGAACGCTATTTCATTGCTACCAAGAACCAACCCATCCCCACTCGGGGACGAAAAAAGCACCTGCCAAAATCGGTAGGTGCTTTGTCTTATGATATGAAATTTATGTGCCTTACTATGGAATACATACTGCAAATTTACTTTTAATAATTCTGCTTTAAAGGTGCATAACTGTTGCCTTGACGGGGGTTGTTTAAATTGCTATAATTTACTTTAGACGGGGGTGGTGTTTTGAAAAAGACAAGGCTGTTGAAAATTGTTCTCAAGCGGACAGGTGCAATCAAGCTTTTGTGCAGTTATGTTATCGTATTTTTTGCGGTGAGTGTTGCAATATGGATTTTTGAGCCTAACATAACTCGGCTTTTTGACAGCATATGGTACTGCTTCAGTGTTGCCACAACAATAGGACTCGGAGATGTGCTTGCAACAACGCTTGTCGGCAGAGTGCTTTCAATCTTTCTTTCGATATGTTCAATTCTTATCATTGCAGTAGTTCCGGGCGTAATCACAAGCTACTATGTCGAAAGCACAAAACTTCGTGCTGATGAAAGCAGTGCAAAGTTTCTTGATGACCTTGAGCGCCTTCCCGAACTTTCAAAAGAAGAGCTTGTCGAGCTTTCCGAAAAGGTGAAAAAGTTCAATCGTAAAAAGTAAATTTAATAAATGCGGACATAAAAAATCCCGACAGTATCAAAAACATACTGTCGGGATTTTGCTTTTAAAGAAATATATTAACTTATTTTATGAATCCCTGAACAATCAAAATCAGTACAAGAACAGGGAGTACATACTTGAAATACGGCTTTAAAGCCTTTGAAAATTTAATGCCTTTACCGGTGTTACACTCATCAAGGTAGTTGCCAAATCCCCAACCGAATTTTGTAACGCAGAAGAGGAGATACACAAGCGAACCTACAGGAAGAAGGATATTGCTTACGAGGAAATCTTCCATACCGAGAACATTCTGACCGAAAATTTGGAAACCGCTCCAAATGTTGAAACCAAACACACACGGCAAACTTGCGATAAGAATGATGATTGTGTTGATAAGAACAGACTTCTTTCTGCTGATGCCGAACATATCAATCCAGAACGAAATGATGTTTTCAAACACGGCAATGATTGTTGAGAAGCACGCAAAAGTCATAAACAGGAAGAACAGAGTACCCCAAATTCTTCCGCCGGCCATATTTACGAACACATTCGGAAGTGTTACGAAAATCAGAGCAGGGCCTTGGTCGGGCTGAACACCGTATGAAAAACAAGCGGGGAAGATGATAAGACCTGCCATAATCGCAACAAATGTGTCAAGTGCGCAAATTTTGATTGACTCACTCGGCAGAGTGTGGTCTTTTGACATATAACTGCCGAAAATTTCCATTGCCGCAATGCCAAGGCTGAGTGTGAAGAATGCCTGATTCATAGCGGATGAAATAACATTGCCAAGTCCGATTTCATTCACCTTGTCCAAATCGGGAATAAGGTAGAAGCTGAGTCCCTCGCCTGCACCCGAAAGGAATAAGCTGTTGCCTGCGAGTACAAGAATGAGTATGAGCAACGCAATCATCGTAACTTTGCTGACTTTTTCAATGCCCTTTTGAATACCTCTGCTGCAAACAAGGAATCCGAGGACGGTGATAATCGCCATCCAAATTACCATTTCAAGCGGATTTGACTGCAATTCGTTGAATACTCCGCCAACTTGCTCCGAGGTCATTCCGCTTTCAAATGAACCCGTCGCAAATTTGTAGAAGTAGCTCGTCATCCAACCCGAAACCGTGGTGTAGTACATCATCAAAAGGTAGCATCCGAGCATACAGAACCAGCCGTGAATGTGCCACTTGCTCTTTGGCTTTTCAAGTTTTTTGTAGCCGAGAACAGCACTTTTTCTGCTCGCTCTTCCGACTGCAAGTTCCATTGTCAAAACAGGAACTCCCATAAGAACGAGGAAGATTAGGTACAAAAGTACAAATAGTCCGCCGCCGTTCTGTCCTGCAACATACGGAAATCGCCACACATTGCCGATTCCGATAGCGCAACCCGCACTTACAAGGATAAACCCAAGTCGGGATTTAAAATTTTCTCTTTCCATAAACGAATTCTCTCCTATAAAAACAAACTCTTTGATTATACAAAAAATTCACACATTTGTCAAGACGCTCTGTTTTTAATAAATGAAGAATTTTCGCAAAAAAACCGCATAAATAAGCCGTTTTTTAGAGCAGAGGGTAGATAATGGGACAGTGGTTTATGGTATAATAGTATTAAAGAAAAGGAAAGGAAAAACCTAATTAAAAGGGCAATAACAATAATTGTTACTAAGTTAATGAAAGGCGGAAATTATTATGTTAATGAATTGTAAAAGAAAGATCCACGAAAAGCTTGTGTTTGAAAACGCACCGCAAAATCCCGAAGCAATCAATGGTATCCGTGCATACCTTTTGGCGCTGCTTTCCTATGCAACGATGTCGAAGAGATGTGAAAATGCTGACTTTGATTTGCATATTGATATTGAGGGCGATGAAACGCTTTTTGAAACCGAAGACGAAAGTGCGGGCGAGATAATCCAGAAGCTCGGTAATCACGGCGGATTCACAATTGACATCACCTGCAGCGGAAAATTTGTGAATATCGGCAACTGTTCCGATGAGGAATTTATCACGGTGGCGTGTTTTCCTGATAGAGTTCCAAGCATTTTTGATTGCCTTGAAAATTCTGGCGAAAAGGACTTCAAGTACGGAAAAATAGCTTATTTTGACGGCATTGATTTGTGGTTATCCCAGTACATTGACGATAAAACCTGTATGGACAATGTTTTTGATTTTGGCGACATTGTTGAGAAAAAGGACTTCGCAATTTCAAATTTGTGGAATAGTGAAATGTTTCTTGTTATCGCATTTGATTTTGAAAAGTATCACGATGAAGCTGAGGAAATCAAGAATATAATCGAAAGATATATTTATGTTGATGATGAAAAAGCATTTAAAAAGTGCCGCAAAAAGTGGGATGAGGAAATGATAATCGGAATTGACGGTGTGCAGTGGATTCCCGAAAATGTGGGAGGAATCGTTGCATTTACCGATGAAATCAACGAAGTGCTTGCTCGCCTTGACAGGGATGAAGATGTAGGAATTGAATCGTATGGACTTTTCTGCAATATGGACGAGTTCTTCTCGGCGCAGATTTATGAAGACAATGAGGAACATTGCTTTAAAGTTGTTGCGGTTCAGTCCGTAGTATGAAAAAAGGGAAGGATTTCTCCTTCCCGATAAAAAGTTTGATTATTCTATTATGATGTTTTCAACGCCGTGACTGAGGATTACATTGATAAGCTCGTTTCTTGAATAATTTGTTTCTGCGGCAGAGCCAAGTGGCAGTGTTAATAGTTCTACTGAACCTGTGACAAACACAACAGACAGTAATGTTCAAAATGTCACTGTAAATAATTCTGCTAATTCAGATAGTAGTACAAATGTTGAATATTCTCAGAATTTTGTTCAGGTTAATCCGAAAAAGAAACCTGCTCCAATAAAAATAGTGATACCTGTAGTGATATTATGTGTTTTGGCGGCTGTTTTGATTGCACCATTGATTGACGCAAATCCTGTTGTTTCTAACAGGTTGGTTGGAAAATGTAAGAACAGCAACGAAACAACATATGTATTTAATGAAAATGGTATTCAGTACTACTACAACTTACATACCTTGGTAATAAATGCATTTTCAGACGATTTTAAAGACGCTACTTTTGATAGAATTCATCTTTCAGAAAGTGATTTGCAGTAAACAAAAACGAGGAAGGCATAAAACCTTCCTCGTAATTTTTTTGCTATTTTGTTAAGTCGAAAAGTGAAAATTCAAAAATTAAAACTCAATTGCGTCTGTGAAATCGTCAGCTTCATCATCAGACTCGTCAAAATAATCGGCATCGTCAGAATCACTTTCGTCTTCGGGAATGTCAATCATATCGAACTCGTCATATGTAACAGCCTTGTTGAGCTTAAAAAAATTTGTCTGGCAGAAGTAACGGCAGACACGAATGTAGTTGAGAAATTCGGGAGTTTCATTCTCATAATCCTCGGCAGAAACACCCTCTTTGATGATAAGCAGCATCTCGACAATCTGCGAGTTACTGATAAAGAAGTTGTTATGCTCCTCAAAAATTATAAAAATGTCGTCATCATCGAGGTCGTATTTTTCGCAGGCATAAAGCGCCTCGCTCTTTGAATTCCTCACAACCCTGTAAATCTCAAAATCAATCATATCAGGCTCATCGCAATCAATGTTGCCCATAACGCAGAGTTCAAGAAAAGTCTTGCTCATAACAGCCTTGTCGGTTAGTTCAAGGTCAAAGTGCTTTTCAAGCGAAATGATAAGCTCGTCCTGTGACTTTACACCCGGTGTGATGAGTGGCTTGTATCGTTTGATGAGTTTGTTTTTATAAAATTCCGAATTTTCATACTTTAATGAAAGATTAGCGGCAATGTTGTCAAATATATTCATCGTTATCTCCTTAAAAACAAGTGGTTTTTATGTTTACAAGTAAATTATAATCGAATTTAAGGATAAAATCAATATGCTTTTTGAATATAATGCCCAAACAGATTTATAAATTCGCAGTTTTCATTTATAATCTTAATGTAGAATGACAAACTTGTAGGGGCGGATATCATGTCAAGTGCAACATGGTAACCACCTGTGCAAGGACATGGTATACAAATTCACAA
>ENA-OQRC01001456-OQRC01001456.1-human-gut-metagenome-genome-assembly--contig:-NODE-1456-length-15310-cov-12.328614_pt1 | contig 15310 bp, 16 predicted proteins | sample MGYA00243236_ERZ505102 | MGnify/ENA primary metagenome ERZ505102 (study PRJEB26097, sample SAMN02712089) | human gut metagenome | biome: Gut microbiome | host: Homo sapiens | place: Denmark... | reverse complement strand
GAGAATATCCAGAAAGTTTTAGACGCCAAATTTAAAGAAACAGGTGTGGAGAATGCAAAGTGACGGTAGCAGATTCCAAAGGCTGACGGGTAACTTTGTCCGTTACCCGTCCCTCTATCGTGTTTTGTGCGTTTGTTTGAATATGAAACAAAAAGCTCAACAAAGAGAGAATGATTGCTGTTTTCATCCTGTTATTTTTCAGATAATTCTATCGGATTATAAGGTAACTCAAAGTTTTTCAATGCATTACCTTGCTCATCTTTTACCGTCAATTTTACATTGGGGGCTGTAGAAGTAATAAAGCCTACCGGGTCCTTGGCATAACGCTCATATACCTTATTCAAATCTATACGACTGATGGATTCAGAACCTTTACCATTGAAAAGAAGCGGCTTCGGTCCATCAGATTGCTCGACACCTGTACATTCAAATGAGTAATGTCCCCGGGCATCTTCAGCCTTTATAATGAAACCGGGTAATCCACAAAGTTTCCAAGGCCCTTCACTTACAGGAATTTCCATCGTAAACCATGCCATATAACTTCTTCCCCGGAAGTGACAAGTTGCTTTCCGGCAATGATAAGTCAGAATAGTAGCCGTATCGGGTAATAAGGTCCATACCGGTTTTTCATTCTTTTCCTCGCAACGGAAATTACTGGTAGCCAACCGATCAAGCGTTGTCACCTTTCCCGTAGGATAGTTCTTATAAATCCGATATGTAATACGCCCGTTTCCATAAGCCTTGGCATGTTGCTGCAAGATATCTTGGGACACTTTATTAGCATAGTCGGCAATCAAAGTAGAATCCCGAAGATAAGTAGTGTAGCTATAAAATTGCGAACATTTCTTTCCCACTTCCAACATCATCGTTTCCGAATTGGGCTGACAGTCGGTCTTGGTAGTATCCTCTACCATCTTCAACTCATACTGAGCACGGAAAACCAATTCATCTATGGGTTCGCTTTTCTTCACATCATCCATAGAGAGAATGGTTATCTGCGCCGTAGCCTGTAATGCCACAGTTACCATAAATAACAGGTTAGCCAATTTCTTTTTCATAATCCGAATTGTTTTTAAATGATGAATTTTATACTGCAAAGCTAAGTCCTTCCCTCCTTCCCGATACCACAAAGTTATTACTGAAATATTACGCCGATAAAAAAACAATCCTCGTGTACATTGCATATCCAAGGATAGCCCGTACCTTTGCTTTAACAAAAAAAGAAAAGATGGAAAAAAGAATAAAAACAGTATGGATACTGACTATCATTACAGCTATATTGATAATAGGTGGTCAAGGTTATTGGCTTCACCACCAATATTGCTATTCAACGAAAACATTCATGCAGGAACTGCATAAACAAATACTGCAATTGGAAAAAGAAGAAATGAATACACGCTATGACAAACGGACTAACAACCACAAATATACACTGAGCTACAAAATAGAAATGCCGGATTCGGTGAACCAAAACGGCAAAACAACCTGCATCATTAGTTTTTATAGACAACAAAGTGAAATTGATAATCTGGATTCGTTAATAAAACAGAATGCATTGTTGAATGAGGACAGCGTTATAGTCCGCGACAGTTTTCGGGTAGAGAACATTTCCAATGAAATTCTATTTGATGCAGCCACACGCTATGGAGCCGAGATGACTCACCCCTTCCAAGCCGGAAAATTTGATTCACTATTACAAGCCAACCAAATAAAACTGACAAATATCAGACTGATACAGACTGATTCTATCCTGTGGCATGGAAGCTATACCTCTTCCACCCGATTGTTCAAACCTGAAATGTATATTGCTTATCCTTATAATCCTTTACTTAAACAGGCATTGACGGCATCCATACAGATACCTTTCCCCTCCCTGCTCCAGCAAATGGCATGGCAGCTGTTGGGTAGCCTGATATTAGTTCTGCTTTTGGTATTCTGTCTTATCTACCAGATCAAGACCATTCTGAAACAACGGAAAATAGACGAAATGAGAAAAAGCTTTGTAAATACCATGATACATGAACTGAAACGCCCTGTACAGACCTTGAAAATGTGTATTGCCTTTCTCAACAACAAGTCCATGCGTACAGACGAAAGAGCAATGGATGAAGTAGTAAAGGATTCCATGTTTGAACTGGACAATCTTTCTGCCTACCTGGCCAAAGTAAGGGATATGACACGGGCTGACTATGAACACACGCCTCTCCACATCCGTACTTTTGATTTACGGGAAACCGTAGATAAATTAATCCGGCTGGTCAATGTTCCTACCAATAAAAAGGTTACCATCCATCCGCACTATGAAATGAAATCCACTTTGGTCACCGCTGACCCGGTACATATTGCCAACATCATCAGCAACCTGATAGAGAATGCCATCAAATACTCCGGCAAAGAAGTCCGGATTGATTTATCCTGTATACAGAAAGAACACACCCTTACTATACAAATAACAGATAACGGAATTGGAATTCCGCCAGCAGAGCAAAGCAAGGTTTTTGATAAGTTTTATCGCGGCAACCATATACCGGACCGAAATATACCGGGTATAGGACTAGGACTAAGTTACGTAAAGCTCCTCACCGAAGCACACCACGGACATGTATCCTTGACCAGCCAGCTGAGTAAAGGAACGACTTTCAGTATTGTACTACCTCAATAATCATTTCAACAATCCACATAAGATGAAAACAATCAAAATACTTTTCGCAGATGATGATTTAAAATACTCCATGCTCTTAAAACGTTTTTTGGAGGCAGAAGGCTATGAAGTTACTTACGCAGGAAACGGAAACATTGCCTTACAACAATTTCCCTTAATAAGGCCTGATTTGGTATTGCTTGATATCAATATGCCCGAACTGAACGGCTTCGAGGTAGCGGCAAAAATACGGAAACAAAATCATCAGGTACTTATTTTCTTTCTTTCAGACCGTAGCGATAAAGCCGACCGTCTGAAAGGCTTTGATCTGCAAGCCAATGATTATCTAGCAAAGCCTTTTTATCCCGAAGAGCTGTTGGCACGTATCCGTGAACGGTTTCAATGTGCAAACAACAGAATTGAAACAGAAAGCTATACATTCGGAAAAAGTACATTTAACTATACCACCAATGAAATAAGGACGGGAAATAACAAGGTACTGATTACTTCCCGACAGGCTGAGATACTCCGAATACTAGCTAAAAACCTCCATGTTCCGGTAGACCGGGAAATACTTTTGAAACATGTATGGGGAACTTCATCCTATGCCAATTCGCTGTAAGCATCCGAAGAACTACAGGTTTTGAACCTTTCTATACTGTAATAGCGACTGTCACTATAAACCTAATAGTTGCAGTCGCTATTGTTTTGTTGAACCTATATGTTGCAGCTGAGATTAGTTACCTGATTCTGTAGTCTGTTTGGTCAACACACTTTCCTGATGTTGCAACTTCCATTGGTGCGGAAGCAGTTTTATGAGTTCCTCATGTGCGGCCTTCTTATGATAGGGCATTTGGGCAATGATGTCATTCAGGTAATCTCTCGGATTCACGTCGTGTGCCTTGCAGGTAGCCAGCAGGGAACAGATTACAGACATGTTGATGGCCGCCTCGTGGTTGCCGCAGAAGAGGTAATTCTTGCGCCCCAACGTGATGGGCCGGATGACATTTTCCGCCAGGTTGTTGTCCCACAGCAGACATCCGTCTTCCAGGCACCTCATCATATTGCCCCATCGTGTATAGGCATATGTGATGGCTTTGCCTGCCTGTGACCTGGGGCTGTACTTGACGCCTTCCGCTTCCATCCATGCCTTCATGGCTTCCATAATCGGTTTGGCCAGTTCCAAGCGTTTCGCCTTTCGTTCGTCGTATGACAGACCTGCCTTGTCGCAGCTGTGCTCAATCCTGTATATATGCTGTATCTGGGTCAGAGCATGTTCTGCCATCTCCCTGTTTTCATCCAGAGCCTGTTCAAAATGCCGGCGGATATGTACCAGGCAGTTGACCAGGTGCACACCGGGGTTGGTCTTGAAGGCTGTCTCATAACCCGCAAAACCATCGCATTGTAGGTAACCCTTGAAGTGGTGCTGATTGGCCAGGGATTCGATGACCGCTCCGGCCCGCGATCCCCCGTCGTAATGGAAGATGACCAGTTTTTCCATGACCGACCTGGCCATCCAGAGATATTCCTTGTCGGCCCTGTGCTTTTCCTTGTTGATGACCGGAACGGTGGTTTCATCCGCCTGCACATAGTCACAGGAAAAGACTTCCTGCTTCAGCGCTTCGTACAGCGGCTTCAGCAGTTCTACCGTTTTCTTGAACCATCCGTCCAGCGTGCTTTCCGTCAGCCCCTTCATGCCGAGGTGGCGGTACTGCTGTATCTGACGGTAGAACGGAACGTGATACTCGTATTTCTGGAGGAGGATTTCGGCAAGCAGGCTTGTATCGGCGATGCACTTGTCGACGGGCATCAGCGGCATGGGAGCAATCTCCACGCCTTTCTGTCCCTCGGGTGGAAGCTGCGTGCTGTCCTTGAGCGCATATTTGGGACGGATGATTTCCTTTACATAGAGCATTCCCGGTTTGTGTTTGACAACACGGGTTACCTCTTCGCCTATTCTGCGGTACAGGGAAAGGTCCACGCCGTCCGGCTCAATCACCTCGGTTTCGAGCACAGGCAGGTCTTCCATCATTTTCCGGTTCTGCCGCTTCTGTCTCTTTTCCTCAGCGGACTCCTTTTCCATCTTCTCCATCGCCTCGTCACGCTTTTCCTCGGCCTTTCGCTGCAGGCCGGCAAATTCATCCGCAAAAAGATCCGGCATGTTGGGGTCGTAGACAGGAAGCTTTTCTGCTTTACGGCCAAAGAGTTGGCGGTTCAGCCATGCGACCTGAGCCGTCAACTCCTTGATACGTTCCTGCAGCTTTTCATTCTGCTCTGCCTGTTTTTTGTTTACGGCAGACAATGAGGCAACAGAGGCATTCAGCCCTTCTATCGTCTTGAGTAATATATCTTTCTCATCCATTGCCTGTCTCTTTTTATAGATGTAAAGATACTAAATATTAGCGGATTGCGCAACAGTATCACTGCTTTTGTTCAATGAAAAAACAGGGTTATACATGGTACTCCTTACGCTCGGCCCTGAGTCGCCGGAGCCTCTGCTGCGGGTTCTCCTGAATGCCCTCGACCATCATTACCAGGTCACGCCATTCCATGGGATAGCTGTTTGACTCAGGGTCGTATTCCGGCAGCTTGAAGCGACCCGCCTCCAGCCGTTTGACGTACATCACCATGCCACCGTCTTCCGCATGGAGCAGTTTCATGAGCCTGCGGCTGGACCCGACAAAGATGAACACGTCACCGTTCCTCACTTCGCTCCTCATCTTCTCATGCACCAGACCGCACAGTGAACTGATGCCCTTGCGCATATCTGTTCTCCCGGGACACAGAAAGTAGCGCATCGTATCGTTCAGGCTAAACATGGCTACTTTCAAGACTATGGGTCAGCAGTTCCATCAACAGTTTCTCGGATCCGCTCCCGAAGTGGGCACGGAGTCCGTTGGGGAATAGCAAGGCTACACCCTGCGGCACCTGTTCACCCAAGGTCGGTTCTGCTGTGGGGTGCTTGAAACTGATGGGAGCCAGCTCCTGTTTCAGACTGTCTTTTTCAGCAGTACATTTTTTACGCCAGTAATGATAGGTTGAATAACTTACACCTACCTGTTGCAGGTACAACTTCAATGGAAGCTTGCTTTGCTGAACCTGCATTTCCAATTCTTCAAATTCGGATCTGTTCATTACAATTAGGGTTTGATTGATTGTTTTCGCAAGTGCAAAACTACAATCAAACCCTAGGGCCTGCAATGTGTATTTATTCGAATGCTTACGCTTTTTTAAAAACGTCTTGATCTTTTTTACCCCTGCCGAAAATTCCATCGTAAGCCTCATTTCGTAGAAACCCTTCTCATGCATACTTCTTACGATAGAAAAGCCTGAAAATGTCCTACTTTGCATCAAACACAAACAGCCTGTAAAAAATATGCATAACTGACAACAAGCATGTTATGTAAAAAAAACTTCAAAACATAGTGAGGGCATGAGAGTATAAGTGAGAGCAAGAATTTTTACCGTCAATACATAAGTAATTTATAATTAGCCTGTTATACACACAATGAGGGCATGAGGGCATACATGCTCGAAGTTCCTGTATCGAAAAACTGACAGGTCAGAGATACTTCCGAAAGTTGACCGAAGAACAAAATGATCCTTCAAGAACGGTAATCCTCCTTAATGTTACAGGTGGACTCCCAAAACTGTCAAAACATCGAAATCTCAAGTCCAAAGTAGCAATATATATAAGCTACCAACTAAAAATAATGGGAATGGTGAATTGATTCACATAAAACTCCCGATACCATTTCTTTGAATTGAAATAATACCCCGTACTCCATTTTTCATTCACTAATTGAAGTACCCGCAATGCTTCGGCATCCATTAATGGATCAAGTCCTCTCACCAGCCGAAAATCTTTCATTGAACCATCTATATCCACATTGAAACTATAAATCACCCGTCCCTGCTTTCCCGTAGCCTTCATTTCGGGAGTTATTTTCAGATGAGAATTTATAAATTGCGTTAAAGCAACAGTACCACCGGGATAAGAAGAGTATCTATAAGGCTCCCAAGTGGTCTTTTCCAAATCTTCCTGTGCACATTCCCTATACAATAAATAATGTTCCAGATCCTCTTTCCAAAAACGCATAGTCAAAAAATAATCATATGGCACAGGTTTGCTGTTTTTCATGGCAGGAATCAGCCGGGGAAAATTAGAAAGAATACGTATAGCCTCTTTATCAAAAGCCGGATGAGTGCCTTTTATCACACGGATATTCATAATCTCCCCGTTTTCATTCACCGTAAAACGGCAAATAGCAACGGCTTTATCCACTTTATCATCAGGCCAACCCATATTTCCCATAACAAGACTACGAATATCATCTGGAAAGACAGGCATGGAATCGACAAATTGTCCCCTGCAAGATTCCAGAACTTGCTGCTGCCGCCAAATACGGTCACTGTAAATATCAGGATTAAAAGGAATATGAAAGACTACAGTACTATCTATATCTCTACCCGCTTTCTTTGCAGGCTGCCATTCACGCATCCCCTCAATCACATCTTCGGCCGCCTTGGCAAACAAAGGATGAGTGGCTTCAATATATTTACTACGGATAATACCCAAACTATCAATGCGGAGTGTACACACTGCTTCACCTGCAATATCCGCCTTTAATAAAGAATCCGGATATACAAGCTGCCACACAGCATAATCCGTAATACCTTTTACTGTGGGATAATATGGTGGAAGATTCATATTCTTTTGTGCATAAAAAGATAGAAAGGGAAATATGCACCCTATTAATAAAAGTGATAATCTATTATTCATGTCTAAGTCAAGTTTTCACAAAATTAGCGACTACACATGATATAAACAATACCACTAACATTAATATATATAAAAGAAAGCGGAGATGCCTCATCGCACCCCCGCTTTCTATACTAAATACTAACTATTAATTATTTTCAGGACGAAGTTTACGTACGGTTACAGCCGTCTGCCACATTTCGCTTTCACGCAATGCTTTCAATTCTTCTTCCAATTTTTCACGATAATCGGGTTTAGAGTTAGAATCGATAGAAATCTGAGCCTCGTTGCCAGTCTTCACACTGTGATATAACTTTTCAACTACAGGTTTGATAGCATCATGAAACGGAGTCATCCAATCCAATGCACCGCGCTGAGCAGTAGTAGAGCAGTTAGCATACATCCAGTCCATACCATTCTTAGCAAACAAAGGCATCAATGACTGGGTTAATTCTTCTACAGTTTCATTAAACGCTTCAGAAGGGCTATGTCCGTTTTCACGCAATACTTCATACTGAGCCAACAACAATCCTTGGATAGCCCCCATTAAAGAACCGCGTTCACCAGTCAAGTCAGAAGTTGCTTCACGCTGGAAAGTAGTTTCGAACAAATAGCCTGAACCGATACCAATACCCAATGCAATAGTACGTTCATAAGCCTTGCCGGTTACATCCTGATAGATAGCGTATGAAGAGTTCAAACCACGACCTTCCAAGAACATGGTACGCAGTGAAGTACCCGACCCTTTAGGAGCTACCATGATCACATCAATATCAGCAGGAGGAACTACCCCTGTACGGTCACTCCAAGTAATAGCAAAGCCATGAGAGAAATAAAGTGCCTTGCCTTGAGTCAAGCAAGGTTTGATAGTCGGCCATACAGACATAACAGCTGCATCAGATAACAGACACATTACGATAGTCGCTTTCTGACAAGCCTCTTCAATACCAAACAGAGTTTCACCCGGAACCCATCCGTCAGCAACTGCTTTTTCATATGTTTTTCCCGGACGCTGACCAACGATTACATTGAAACCATTGTCCCGGAGATTCAAAGACTGCCCCGGTCCCTGCACACCATACCCGATCACAGCGATTGTTTCATCTTTCAATACTTCACGTGCTTTTTCCAAAGGAAATTCATCGCGGATAACTACAGTTTCTGTAACGCCGCCAAAATTCAATTGTGCCATTTTAAATTATAAATTAAAAATTAAAAATTAGATTCTAAATAAATATCACCTTACTGCGAACGACAACATCTGTGCCATTCTTCTTCACCTCTATATCATATTCTTTCTCCCCCACTTCCTCGCGGTAGAAACTCAATATATCACCATAATAACTTTCAGCTACATAAGCCATCTCAAAACGTTTAATCCGTTTCTCCTTAAAAAATTCTATAGGAAACAGGTCGAGAATATGTTCTATATACTTAATACTGTTCACATGACCATTGATATCAATATCGCTATATCTGGTCTGGTATTCAGAAACCGGAGTTTTCTCTGTCACCTTAATACGACCGGGCTTGCTTATAGGACATTCCTTATCGCATACATAATCAGTGATACTACCTCCGTGAAGCGTAAGCAAGTCAGCTGGTTTGCGAGTTTCCATACTGATCATCGCCCATACGGAACGGGCGTATCCGACAGCTTTTCCTTCCTTATCCAAAATTGCAAAATTACGGTCTGTAAAAAGGCGATACACGTTCTCCACCCATGTCTGAATACTGAATCCCTCATATTGACAAGGCATATTCTCTAACTCTACAGCTAAACGGGAAAGTACCCATGTATAATGATTCTCATTGAGTGTAGCAATTCCAAATCCCCGGTCGGCAGCATGAAAGCCGGCACAATTCAGCAAATGGTTACCCAGCACACTCATAGTCAACTTTCCACTGAAATCACAGTGAAAGGGTTCTGCCACAAATCTGTATGTTCCTACTTTATTCTCACTCATCATTATTCCGTTTTTTGCTGGCGATACTTTTCCTCGCGTTGGGTCAGATATTCGTTCACACGCTCGAAACAGCTGGTAGTAATCGCCACACGTCCCGAACGTACAAACTGCAATACACACCCCAATCCGCGCAACTCCTCATAAAGAGCAGTAATTTCCTCACTCATTCCATTCTTTTCAACAATAGAGAAAACCGGATTTACTTCTACAATGCGGGCACTATAACGGCGGATAACTTTAGATGCCATAGGATTCTCCTGAAATTCAGGAGTAGAAACCTTGTACAAAGCAATCTCATGCTGATAAATCTCACTATCAGTAAAATAATGTGCCTGCAAAACATCTATTTTCTTCTCAATCTGCTTCACCACCTTTTCTATCACATCCTGAGTAGTCCAGACAGTAATAGTATATTTATGCACTCCCTTGATGGAAGACGCAGAAACATTAAGACTTTCGATATTGATTTGGCGACGAGTAAACACAGCCGTAATCTGATTCAGCAAACCGGCGATATTTTCTGAATGAACGATTAATGTATATAATGTCTTATCCATAATTATTAAATTAGCATTCCAGTAACATCTGATTCACCGAGCTTCCCGGAGGTGTCATCGGCAATACATTTCCCTCTTCTATCACACAAGCCTCCAACAGGAACGGCCCGTCATTAGCCAGCATTTCATGGATAGCATCCTGCAATTCCTCGCGCTTCATGACACGACGGGCAGGAATCTCGTATGCCTCGGCAATCTTCATGTAATCCGGATTCAACATCGGAGTAAATGAATAACGATGACCGAAAAACATAGCTTGCCACTGACGAACATTACCCAAATAGTTATTGTTCAACAAAATAATCTTTACCGGCGCTTTTTGCTCCATGATAGTTCCCAATTCTTGAATATTCATCTGCAAACCGCCATCACCCATAAATACGCATACAGTACGATCCGGGCAACCGAAAGTAGCGCCTATAGCAGCGGGAAGACCGAATCCCATTGTTCCCAATCCACCTGAAGTTACGATGCTGCGGTTCTTACTGTATTTAAAATAACGAGCAGCCATCATTTGGTTCTGTCCCACATCTGTCACCAGTACGGCCTCATTATTCGAAGCCTCACTCACCGCACGCACCACTTCACCCATATTCAACGCCCCGTCAACAGGATGAATTTCTTTACTGATAACATGTTCATATTCCGTCTTTTCATATTCAGCAAAGCTATCAATCCATTCGGAATGTTTATTCTCCCGGATAAGTTGCGTCAGCATAGCTAGCGTATGTTTACAATTACCTAATACGGGTACATCCACTTTTACATTCTTGTCTATTTCAGAATGGTCAATATCCAAATGAATCACCTTTGCCTGTTTAGCATATGTATCTAATTTTCCGGTTACACGGTCGTCAAAACGCATACCTACGGCAATCAACACATCACATTCATTAGTCTTGACATTGGGACCCAGATTTCCATGCATACCTAACATTCCTTTATTTAAAGGATGCGAAGTCGGTATAGCCGAAAGTCCCAGCAAAGTACAGCCACAAGGCATATCGGCTTTTTCTATGAATGCACGTAACTCATCTTGCGCGTTACCCAACTCTACCCCCTGCCCTACCAACACTAATGGCCTTTGGGCATTGTTTATCAATTCGGCAGCCTCCTGAAGAGATTCCTTATCAGGATTAGGTTCCGGATCATAACTACGGATAAAATCAAGCTTCATCGGTTCATAATCCACCATCTCCACTTGTGCATTCTTGGCAAAGTCCAGAACAACAGGACCGGGACGTCCGCTTTTGGCTATATAGAAAGCACGGGCTACAGCCCAAGCTACATCTTCCGCACGGCGAATTTGGTAACTCCATTTGGTAATAGGCTGAGTGATGCCCACCAGATCTACTTCCTGAAAAGCATCCGTACCCAAAAAAGAAGCTCCTACCTGTCCGGCAATCACCACAATAGGCGTGCTGTCAATCATAGCATCGGCAATGCCGGTGATGGTATTTGTCGCACCGGGTCCGCTAGTCACCAAACAGACACCAACCTCCCCGGATACGCGGGCAAATCCCTGTGCTGCATGGGCAGCTCCCTGTTCATGACGGACCAATATATGGTTCAATGTATCTTTATGATGATATAAAGCATCAAAAGTAGGCATGATAGAACCTCCGGGATATCCGAAAAGAGTTTTTACTCCTTGATACTCCAAAGAACGCATCATCGCCTCTGCTCCTGTTATCTTTTCTTTTGCCATAATTGTTTAGTTGAGAATTGAGATTCAAAAAAATACGATGCCGGACAACTGGCCGATGACAACGAAACTGTTTTTTATTCTCAATTTTTAATTTCTAATTTAGTCAATGATTCTCACTCCTCCTTTATCTGCAGAACTTACCATACTAGCGTATGCCTTCAAGCTTTTAGGAACTTTACGGTCGCGGGTCACCGGTGCCATCGGTCGGGCGGCCAATTCTTCGTCGCTCAGTTTCACATTGATACTGCGGTTCGGAATATCGATTTCAATTATATCACCATCCACTATTTTTCCGATATTACCACCCGCTGCAGCTTCGGGAGAAATATGCCCGATGCTTAATCCCGAGGTTCCTCCACTAAAACGTCCGTCGGTAATCAGAGCACATTCTTTTCCTAAATGCTTGGATTTGATATAAGAAGTAGGATAAAGCATTTCCTGCATACCGGGACCACCTTTCGGACCTTCATGAGTGATAACAACAACATCTCCGCTGACTACCTTTCCTCCTAGAATACCTTCACAAGCAGCATCCTGCGAATCGAACACCTTGGCAGGTCCCGAGAATTTCCAAATACTTTCATCCACTCCGGCTGTTTTCACTACGCAACCATCCTGTGCAATGTTCCCTTTCAAAACAGCCAAACCTCCGTCCTTACTATAAGCATGTTGCAAATCGCGGATACAACCATTGGCACGATCTGTATCCAGTTCTTTATAAACAGCATTCTGAGAACCCAGCTTTATATTGAATTTGTTTCCCGGAGCACTTGAATAGATACGTTTTGCTTCAGTATCCACTTCCTTCTTACATATATTATATTTTTCGACAGCTTCCGCCAATGTCAGACCGTCCACTCGTTTCACATCGGTTTTCAGCAAACCACCCTTGGATAATTCTCCCAATATATTAAGGATACCGCCGGCACGGTTCACATCCTGGATATGATATTTCTGTGTGTTCGGAGCTACTTTACACAAACAAGGCACATGGCGTGAAAGCATATCAATATCATCCATCTTGAAATCTACTTCCGCCTCGTGGGCGATAGCTAAAAGATGGAGCACAGTATTGGTGGAACCACCCATTGCAATATCCAATGTCATGGCATTCAGAAAAGCATCACGAGTAGCAATGCTGCGTGGCAACACGCTGTCATCTCCTTCCTCATAGTATTTATAAGCATTCTTCACTATCAGAGCAGCCGCATCTTTAAACAACTGAGTACGGTTGGCATGAGTTGCCAAAATAGTGCCATTACCCGGAAGTCCCAGACCAATAGCCTCATTAAGACAATTCATGGAATTAGCCGTAAACATACCTGAACAGCATCCACAGCCGGGACACGCATTATCTTCTATTTGAGCCACATCCTCATCGCTGACCGATGCATCAGCAGATTTAATCATGGCGTCTATCAAATCAAGATGCTGGTTATTCCATTCTCCTGCCTCCATAGGACCACCCGATACAAAAACAGTCGGTATGTTCAGCCGCATGGCAGCCATCAGCATACCCGGAGTGATTTTGTCACAATTACTGATACACACCATTGCATCCGCCTTATGAGCATTCACCATATATTCCACGCTGTCGGCAATGATATCACGACTGGGCAGTGAATATAGCATACCATCGTGTCCCATAGCTATTCCGTCATCAATGGCAATTGTATTGAACTCTGCTGCAAAACATCCCAGTTTTTCGATCTCGGCTTTCACTTGCTGACCTATTTCATGCAGATGGGTATGTCCCGGAACAAACTGTGTAAACGAATTTACTATGGCTATAATGGGCTTGCCCATCATTTCTTTTTTCATGCCGTTAGCTACCCATAAAGCTCTCGCTCCTGCCATACGGCGACCCTGTGTGCTAAACGAACTGCGTAACTGATTCTTCATCTTATTCTAAATCTATAACGTCCTATACTTATTGAAAAAGCCTTCCTCACCATGTGAGAAAGGCTTTCAATTATTTCTTTATATGTACAACTACACATACACAACCTTTCTCACGCTCCCAGTGTGACCACCACGACGCGAATAATATGCAGGACTGCCAGGTTATTTAGAGTAGTAATATTCATATATCTGTTTTCTTTGTTTCTTTAACGACTGCAAAGGTAAAGCGTTTTTTGTAACAAACAAATAAAATGAAGATTTTTTTTCTTATAAATTATCATTCGTAACTAAATCGGGCTTTAAACAATCATTTTATCACAAATATACACTATATCTTCCGACGGATAAATAAAAAAGAGAATACAAACCAATGCACTCTCTTTTCTATTCATTTATTTCACTTTATAAATTTATTTATTCGCCGCATCTTCCATATAGGAATCCAACCCTTTGTTTTTCAATGTGACATTCAACAACTGCACATACTTCTTGTACTGCTCATTTGTCAATGTACGTTTCATCAGTTTGAAGTTTCCATATACGGCTTCACGCAATTTTTTACCTTGTTTAGCTTCTTTTGCGTAGCTTGCGCTTTGCACTTTGTCAGCAAAATAATCAGAAATATTAGCAACCTCCTCCATCTGACGTGCATCCAGATTCAAATATTTGCTCAACTTTGCGACGTTAACATCTACCTTCCAATCTTTACCTTCTACTTTTTCTCCTGCAAAACTTGTAGCTGACATTCCTAATGCCACTACAACCAACAATACTAAACGTTTCATAATACCTAAAATTTTAATTTGTTAAACCTAAAAACAATTTACTTAGTACCTAAGAACTAAATAATACCTTTTAAAAACAATCTCGTTATCTCTTTCTCTTTACGTTGCAAATATAACAACATGCTTTATAACATGTTGTCATATATCTGTTAATTAAAGCAAACATCTATCAAAACGAGCAGTTAATTGATTTATATCAAGGATTAAACGCCACCGAAAATGCATTTATAGTATCATAATAACAAATTTATGTAATATAAACGTAATAACAAAGGATTAAGGGGAATTAATTCGTATCTTTGCCAACGGAAAACTTACGTAAGTAGTTTATATTACATTATTATAATAAGAAAACATGGAAAATAAGTACATCACCGTAGCATACAAACTTTATGTAATGCAAGACGGCCAGAAAACATTGGTAGAAGAAGCAACTGTAGAACATCCTTTCCAGTTCATATCCGGCTTAGGAACCACACTGGAACGCTTTGAAACAGAAATAACAGCCTTGAAGAAGGGTGATAAATTTGAATTTGTCATTCCTACCGCAGAAGCCTACGGAGAATATATGCCCGAAGGTGTGCGCACTGTATCTAAAGATATGTTCACCATTGATGGTGTTTTTGATGAAGAACGTATCTTCCCGGGGGCTGTCATTCCCTTACAGGACAATGAAGGCCATCACTTCTACGCTACCGTAAGCGAAGTAACCAATGACACTGTTACTGTAGATTTAAACCATCCTCATGCAGGTAAAGATCTCACTTTTGAAGGTGAAGTAGTAGAATCCCGCACAGCCACTAATGAAGAAATTCAGGAAATGGTAAAAATGATGAGTGGAGAAGGATGCGGCTGTGGTTGTGGTGACTGCGGAGGTGGATGCGGTGATGGTTGTAGTGATGAAAACAACTGTGGATGCGGACATTGCCACTAATCCAATTTGAAAAATAATAAAACGAGAAAAGGGCGGATTTTTTGTTCCGCCCTT
>ENA-OQRC01001448-OQRC01001448.1-human-gut-metagenome-genome-assembly--contig:-NODE-1448-length-15361-cov-3.672547_pt1 | contig 15361 bp, 13 predicted proteins | sample MGYA00243236_ERZ505102 | MGnify/ENA primary metagenome ERZ505102 (study PRJEB26097, sample SAMN02712089) | human gut metagenome | biome: Gut microbiome | host: Homo sapiens | place: Denmark... | reverse complement strand
AGCGGCCGGCTCACCCAGACAATGCATCGCAAGGCGCGCAAACAGCCGATACGACGGATCCAAAATCCCTAGGCGGGTCATGGACATCCAGGCTGCAAGGTCGCTATCGCGGCCCGCGGAGGCCAAATGCAGCGCCACCATCCAGGCCTCCGCTCCACCAACCTGTGTCTGGCTTATATCGAGCAACTCCGCTTCCTCACGTACCGAAACCATCGAGGTGTTACGCAGATACGCCGCGCGCTCCAGCAGCAATGCGTTATCGCGCATGTACGCAATCGACTCCTCGGCAAGTTTGAGCACTTGGACCGCACGGAACTTTGCATTAACCGGCCGTCCCTCTGCCAGCGACTGCCAGCCTTCTAACAACAGGCCAAACAGCTGAATCTGGTTGTCACGCATGCGCACGGCAAAACGATCGAGCTCGTTGAACGCCGCATCGTCGGTTACCGGCAAGCCGGAAAGGAGCCGCCGTGCCGCCAACACCATGCGCACCCAGATAGCCATCGCCTTAAGCCCACGTACGTCGAGCGCCTCCCGCACCACCGTCATCTCGTCGTCGCGCTCGTCGGTTCCCGCAAACGACCCGTCAAAAAGCTCCACCAGCATGCTATCGACCCGTATAACAATCCCCGCGATGTCGAGCTCGCAGTCGTAGGCCTTGCTCGTTTTGAGCTGCTGTAGAACGCCGCCGTCATCTCCCCGCTCGGTCAGGCAGCGCTTGACCTCGATATGCGCAGACAACATATCGAGTGCGGTATGAGATGTCTCGATTTCTGGCACGGCCAGGTTCGTAGGAAGCCCAAGCCCGTTGTCCCCATAGCAAACTGCCGTCAGTGTCTGGGCCACCCTCCATGAAACAGGGTCTATTTCGCAGGCCGCCCGTTCGCCCCCTCGCTCGATAACCGATGCCATATAGCGAGCGAGCTTTGTATTGGACACGCTGACCGACGCCAGATATACGCCGAGTGCCTCGGCAGGCGTTGGCTCTGGAGCCGGATCGTCGGCATCGATCGTGCCCAGCGCTGCTCGGCAGATATCGGCCCCGTGCCCCGTCAGAGCAAGATCGACCCCATACTGCCCAGCAAGTTCAAGAACCGCCTCACGGTCCAAAAAGGCGTCCGCCAGGCCCATCGCCGCATCGCATCGGCCCGCCTTAAGCAAAATCCGGGCCGCCCTCGGAACAAGTTCGGGGCGAACCTCGGCCACCAACTTACGCAAACGCAAGCGTCCGTTATCCTCCGTGCCCAGACACGTAAAACTCCGCTCGGCGGGATCCAAGCCAAAGATCGGGTAGTCGCGTACAAAGTAGGACTGGTCGACCATCGACAGCCTCACCCCGCAAGCCTCGAGTTCTGCGATATTGCCCTCGCCCATCAAAACCATGAGACATGCCACGCAAAACAGCGCATTATTGTCGAGTGAAGCCAGATCGGCAAGTGCCGCGCCATACACGTTGACAATCTCGTTTTCGAGCAGGCCGGCTACGTCGCCTTGGCCATACAGACCTGTCTGCAATGCCGAAACGAGCTCGGGCACGCCCTGCGTGAGCTGATAAAAGTCGAGCGATGTACTGATCGAAAACGCCGATGCCCACGCCGAATACTCATAGGCATGCACCTTGAGCATCTGCGCATTGATCTTAACCGAATCGCCCAGCCCATGAATCAGCTGACGATTTGAAGGACGGCAGGAGATAAAGACCCCTATCCCCATAGCGCGCAAGCCGCGAATCCTGTCGATGAGGTCTTCGGTATCGTACTGATCGAGGTTTGGCACATTATCAATCGCGATAAGGGAGCGCGGTTTGTCTTTGAGTTCTTCGGTAACCACCTCGAGCTGCATAAACACCTCGCGCCCAATGGCGCGATCGGCCTCGATAATCCGCACGGGGCCTCGCGTCGGGTCGCATTTAACCTCATGGGTGTACTGCAGCAACATCGAGGTCTTCCCAAACCCGTCGGGCGCATAAAGAACCACGATGCCGGCCTTTCGGCCCTTGGCGATAAGCTCATTCATCAAGCGATCGCGCCGCACCGTATAACTGCTGCCCAGCGGCATAAGCTCGAGGTCGTCCGTATTGCCCAAATCGTTAACCATGCCCGCTCCTCAACTCGACCACATGGACACCGTAACGCTAGACCATATGTATCGCTAGATGAATAGAGCGATGCTACGGTTTAGGATGTTTGTTGGTACGCAAATGGCAAGTTTTTGTTCAGCGTGGTCCGATTGAAACTTATCCCCCAACCAATCAGTCTTTGCGCAGGTCAATGCGCTTGCCAGCTTGTCCCATCCTTTGGCAGTGTACCTCAAATGAGCGCTGTTCAATTGTGTTGCGCAACTCACCTAACGCCAGCTACCGTCTGCGACCTTTTCATAGCATTTATGCATAGTATCTGTTATGGAATGAATCATGCTGCACCTAACGCACCCGTCAAGTTCGCTGCAAGATTTTCGTCAAGCACACGGCGCGCGCTCAGCAAAAAGGCCCCCGCAAAGCGGAGGCCTTCGGCAAAGCTATGTCGAGGTGATAGGCTTTCGCTACTCGCAGAGCGAAAGGGCGGCCTCGTCGGCAACGACAACGCAGTTGGTGTGCAGCTGCAGGATCGAAGCCGGGCACTCGGGCGTAACCGGACCATAGCACATGTCATGCACGGCCTGAGCCTTTGCCTCGCCGTTGGCGACGACCAGGATCATGCGGGCATACATGATGGTCTGGGTACCCATGGTGTAGGCCTGACGGGGAACATCGTCGATGCTGTCGAACAGGCGGCTGTTGGCCTGAATGGTGCTCTCGGTGAGGTCGACGCAGTGCGTGCCCTTGGAGAAGTGGTCATCGGGCTCGTTGAAGCCGATGTGGCCGTTGTTGCCAATGCCGAGCAGCTGCAGATCCGGGTAACCGGCGTCGGCGACGATCTTGTCGTACTCAGAGCAGGCAGCGGCGGCGTCAGGGTTGGAACCGTCGGGCACATGCGTGTTGTTCAGGTCGATGTTGATGTGATCGAAGAAGTTCTCGCGCATGAAGTAGTGATAGCTCTGGGGATCGTCGTGCGAAAGGCCGCGATACTCGTCCAGGTTGTAGGTGCTGACCTCGGCAAAGTCGACATCGCCCTTCTCGTACCAAGCAGCGAGCTGCTTGTAGGCACCGATCGGGGTGGAGCCGGTGGCAAGGCCCAGCACACAGTCGGGCTTGAGGATAACCTGGGCCGAGATGATGTTGGCGGCCTTGCGGCTCATATCCTCGTAGTCTTTAGCTTTAATGATCTTCATTACGCGTCCTTTCTCGTACAAGAGAGGCAAGGCTCCCTTACAAGCACTTGCCCGCGGCCCGCGTCGGCCGCAACCAACGTGTGCGGCCACCAGGGCGAGGTCGCGTAATGTATGTGTCTCGTGTCTAGCCGCGTCGAGGCCCCTGCCCGTCCACGGTGACCCAAAGCCTTTTAGCTTCGGACAAATCCCATCTTGCCACTGAGGGCGTCCTCTTTCAAGGGCGCCCTCCGTAAACGTGTTTGAATTGTAGACTAATGGCCACGTGCACTTGCTAGCGCTCGCGAGCAACGATGAGCTGGTCCATCTCTTCGACATGCACGCCAACGGAGCCCTTGATGCTAGAGAGCTCAACGGAGTTGCACACCAAGATGGGAACCGTCACATCGTAGCCCTCGGCAGCAATTGCCTCGCGATCGAACTCAATGAGCACATCGCCCTTATGGACGATGTCACCCACTTGCGCATGTACGGTAAAGTGCTTGCCCTCGAGCTGAACAGTGTCCAGGCCAACGTGGATGAGCACGTCCAAGCCATCGACCGTGTTAAGCGCAACGGCGTGTCCCGTGGGAAAAATGGCCTCGACCTTGGCATCAGCCGGTGCAATCACACGCGTTCCGGTGGGCCGAATCGCCACGCCCTGGCCCAAAAGGCCGGTGGCAAACGTCTGGTCGTTTACCTCGGAAAGCGGAATGACATCGCCCGAGATGGGAGCATCCAGCGTAAGGACTCGACCACGCATACCAAAAGACCTTAGGACTTTAGTGAACATGCTCCCCCTCGGACATACCAATCAATCAAAATAACCTTAACAGTTTACCACTTGGCAACGGTTTTTGACCATTAGGGAAGTTCGCGCTTGACAACCTCGACGATGTCGTCGACAACGCGCTGGGTCAGCTCGTGCGTCTCGGCCTCGGCCATCACGCGGACCAGCGGCTCGGTACCGCTCGGGCGCACCAGAATGCGGCCGCGGCCGTCAAGCTCCTTCTCGGCAGCAGCGACGGCATCCCAGATGGGCTGGCAATCGTCCAGACCAGCCTTGTTGTCGGAATGCACGTTGACGAGTACCTGCGGGTACTTCTTCATGATGCCGGCAAGATCGGTGAGGGTACGACCGGTGCGCTTGAGCACGGCCAGCAGCTGCAGAGCCGTCACCAGGCCGTCACCGGTGGTGTTGTGCTCCAGGAAGATGATGTGGCCGGACTGTTCGCCGCCGATGACGGCGCCGTCCGCGAGCATGCGCTCCAGAACGTAGCGGTCGCCCACGGCGGTCTGAACCATCTCGAAGCCCTGCTCCTTCATAGCGATGGAGAAGCCCAGGTTGCACATGACGGTCGAAACGATCTCGGAGTTGGCGAGCTTGCCGCGAGCGGCGAGGTCAGAACCGCAGATAGCCAGGATGTAGTCACCGTCGATCTCATTACCCTCGCTGTCCACGAACAGTACGCGGTCGGCGTCGCCGTCGTGGGCCAGACCGATATCGGCGTGGGTGCGCAGCACGAGCTCGCGCAGGGGCTCAAGGTGAGTGGAGCCGCACTCAACGTTAATGTCAGTGCCGCAGTAATCGGTGTTGATGGCATGGACCGTGGCGCCCAGGCGCTGCAGCGCGGCGGGCGTGGTCTGGCAGGAAGCACCGTGACCGCAGTCAACGGCAACGACCAGGCCATCGAGCCTCAGGCCATCAAGCGTATCGATGGCATGATCGACATATGCCTTGCGGGCGTCCTTCATCTTGATGATGTGGCCCACGCCGGCACCGGTCGGCAGCGTGTCGGCAGCCATGGCTTCCTCGGACATGACCCAGGCGCTGATCTCTTCCTCGACAGCATCAGGAAGCTTCATGCCCTTGCGGCTAAAGAACTTGATGCCGTTGAACTCCGGCGGATTATGCGAAGCGGAGATGACGATGCCGCCATCGAGCTCGTTCTGAACGGTGAGCAGCGCCACGGCAGGCGTGGGGATGACGCCGCAGCAGTGCGGACGGCCGCCCTCGGCCATAATGCCGGCGGTCAGAGCGCTCTCGAGCATGGTGCCCGAAAGGCGCGTGTCGCGGCCGATGCAGATGTCCGGACCAAGGAACTTGGTCGCCGCGCGGCCCAGGCGAAACGCGAGGTCGCACGAAAGGTCGGCATTGGCGACGCCACGGACGCCGTCGGTACCGAAGATGTTCTGGGGCATAGGATTGCTCCTTCCCTAGCAGGCGATATGCAACCGCCCACCCTAGTCGAAAAAGAAAAGCGGGACCCGCCGAGGAATCGGCAGGCCCCGCTTGTACATTGTATCTCGAAAGGAGATAAAACCTTAGCGCTTGGAGAACTGGGGAGCGCGGCGGGCCTTCTTGAGGCCGTACTTCTTGCGCTCGACCACGCGAGCATCGCGCGTAAGGAAACCGGCCTTCTTGAGGTCAGCACGGTAGTCGCCAGCGTTCAGAAGAGCGCGAGCGATGCCCAGGCGCAGAGCGCCGGACTGACCGGAGATGCCGCCGCCATCGCACAGAGCGATAACGTCGAACTGACCGGCGGTGTCGGTCACCTTGAAGGGAGCAAGGGCGTTCTCAACGAGCTGATGACGGCCGAAATACTGCTCGGCGTCACGCTTGTTGATGGTCACCTTGCCGGTGCCGGGGACGAGACGGACGCGGGCGACGGCGTTCTTACGACGGCCGGTACCCTGGTAGACAACGGTGTTCTCAGCCATCTTTAAGCCTCCAGCTCAATCTTCGTGGGGTTCTGGGCAGCATGCGGATGCTCGGCACCAGCGTAGACCTTAAGCTTGGTCATCTGGGCACGGCCGAGGGTGGTCTTGGGCAGCATACCGCGAACGGCGCGCTCGATGACCTTCTCCGGGTGCTTCTCCATAGCCTGGCGGAAGCTCTCAGCCTTGAGGCCGCCGTTGTAGCCGCTGTGGCGATAATAGGTCTTCGTGTCGGCCTTGTTACCGGTAAGCTGGACCTTATCGGCGTTGATGACGACAACGAAGTCGCCGCAGTCGCTGTTGGGCGTGAACTGGGGCTTGTTCTTACCGCGCAGGATCATTGCGATCTGGGTGGCAAGACGGCCCAGGACAGCACCATCGGCGTCGACGAGAACCCAGTTGCGCTGGACCTCGCCCTGCTTGGCGTAGTGAGTCGATTTCGAAATCACTTAGACTCCTCCATGTACAGTACGTGTTGTTACAGAGATTCACGGGGCTCTGCAAGTAACCCGTCCATATTACCCCGCTCGCCGTGCGAGTCAACAGGTATTTTGGCTCCGACCAGAGTTTCTGCACATGTCATCCACGAGCCGTGATTTTTCCAGCTCTTTAGCTGTTGTCATTTTTTGAGGGTTCGCCGTCGTTAGCGCTCAACGAACTCTTGGATTTCCGCGAGCAGGCGCTTTGCCTCCTGACGGCCCTGGATATACAGGTCGAGGAGCTTTGCCGAATCGTGCTCAACGTGGCCGACCTCGACCGGCTTTTGCGGAGCGACGACCAACGCACGGCCCTCGCGCTCATACTTCCACAGGTGCATGCGCTGAATGTTGTAGCGGTCGTGGCGCGTCTCAATTCCCTCGAGCAGATAGGGGTAGTCGGCATAGCGGGCGCGCGCGGCAGGCATAAACTCATAAGGCTTTTTCTCGTACGAACGATCCTGCGTGACGATGACGACTGCACGGTCGAAGCCCGCCTCCTCCAGCACGTGCTCGATGGGGATCGAATCGGCTACGCCACCGTCGACGTATTTGTGCCCGTCAATCTCGACCGGCGGCGTCACCAGCGGCAGCGACGTCGATGCGCGCACGGCATCGAGGTCGAGCACGGCGCTTTTGACCGGGAGGTACGTGGCGGTTCCAAAGAGCATGTCCGTAGCGACGGCGTACATCTCGATGGGGCTCGCGTCGAACGTCTCGTTGTCAAAGGGATCCAGGCGGTCCTGGACATCGTTGAAGATAAAGTCGTAACCCACAATGGAGCCCGTGGACGCAAACGATGCGGCGCCCATGAAGCGGCTGTCATTGCAGAAAGCCAGGTTGATGCGGTTGGCACGGCCGATCTGGTGCGACTTATAGTTCACGCCGTTGAGGGCGCCGGCCGATACACCGTAGACAGCCGGAATCTCAACGCCAGCCTCCATGAGAACGTCGAGCACGCCCGCGGTAAACTGCCCGCGAAAACTACCACCCTCCAAAACGAGCGCGACCTTGCTGGCGTTCTTTGCCTTATCTTCTGCAGTCATATTGACCTCCTGCGATTGCGTTTTGGCTTTCTTCTACCCAGTTTTGAGATGGAGAGCGCATGGGTTTTTCGAAGCGGCAGGTGAAGCGGAAAGTGTGTCCCAGTTTGAGGCGAGATTCCGGGATGCGCTTTCCGCTTGGACCGCCATTGGGAAAGCATGTCCCACTCTACGGCTCGATTCCGGGTCGCAGTTTCCGCTTGAGGCGCCATCCGGAAACTACGTCCCAGTCTGAGCGCGGATTCCGGGATGGACTTTCCGCCTGGGCTGCCATTGGGAAAGCGTGTCCCGGTCTGCGTTGCCAAGACGTTTTCTTTACGCCCGCGCCCTGCACAGAGTTCGATTCTCCGCGGTACGGACTAGAAATAAAAAGGCAGGTAGATACGAATATCTATCTGCCTGTTACTTATGGTGGAGGCGCGGAGAATCGAACTCCGGTCCACGAAAGCCCCCTGATTGGCATCTCCAAGCTCAGTCGCTGGTTTAGTCTCGGACGCTTTGCGCGCAGCGACACGCTCGCGGCGTCCTAACCGGTTCGGTCTTAGCCTGCGCCATACCGATTACGTGCGCAGGAGCATTCCCCTAACATGACGTCTCGCCGGTGTCGGGGAAATCACCGGGTTGACGCGCCGCTATAAACTAAGCAGCGAGAGCCATAGGCTCAAAAGAAGAGTTGTTGTCAATTCAATTTGACGGTACCCCTATTTAACGAGGCGAGGAGACCTCGGCTTGCTTCCTCTCTCAGAGCTATCGTGTCGAAACCAGTCGCCCCCGAATGTTGGGAAAGCCTGGATGGTATCGGGTCTGCAAACACCCGATAACCGTCGACTTTTCAAGGAACACGCGGGGTGAACCCCGCTCGTGAATAGCTATCTTACCACGTTCTGAAAGCGGACAGCTGTTCTATGCACGAGCTGTGAAGACCCCAATGTGCGCCGCACTTCGCACTTTTGCTACCGATCGCGTCACGTATATTTTCGCCAAGCAAAATTGACCCGTCGAAAGGACCGTTATGGATGCCAAGCAGCAACTCGTCAATGCCCTCGCAGGCCTGGGCTCAACCATTACCGAAGCTATGGATGTCATCGAGGGCTTTGTCCCCTGCGGACATCCCGCCCTCACGGTATCGAACGCACTCGTCGCGCTGGACGCTGACGATGATGCGGCTCTCGCCCAGCAGCTTGAGACCGTCGAGGGCTTTATCGACCACGTGAGTGAGAACCGCGGCGTGGCCGCCTACCACGGCATTGAGGTCGAGCTCGCGGGGCCCAAGGCCGATCTGTTCGCAGCAATCCGTGAGGTAGGCGCCCTTATGCAGACCGCAGGCGTTAAGAACACCCAGGTCAACGAGTGGGTCTACCGCAGTCTGGCAGCACTAAACGATTCCGACGAAAAGGCAGCCGAACAGCTCGCAGAAAGTCCCGCCATTAAGGCCGAGCTTTTGTAAATTGCAAACGCGGGTCCCTTGGCGCATCGTCGTCCAAGAGGCCCGCAAACAGTTCGCGTCAACTGATAGCCGCGCCGCCGCGTTCGGCCAAAGCAAGAATCGGCATCATTTGACGAGGTGTCTTTGCTGCAAGATCGGCATGTTCGAGCAGCTTGCGATCGTTAGTCACCAAGTAATCGACCTGTGCGCGCTTGCATGCGGCGAGCACCAAGTTGTCCTCGTAATCGCGATGGAGCGCTAAGTATTTGTCGGCCAGCCAAAGGTCCGACGCATCTGCACCCACGGCCGTGGCGTTTTCGGTTATGTTCCGCACAAACGCCAACGCCGCATCGCCAATCGCGCGGGCAGAAGCCTCGTCGAGCGCTCCCCCGCTGGTAAGAACGCTTCGCTTCAGCTCGTGTTGGACAACATACAGCACGTCCTTAGCGATATGCACCGGAAAGAACAGCAACGCCCCCGTCTCCGTCGCCTGCCCAATAAACGCACGCGCGGCAAGCGACTCGGCATGGTCGACGCAAAACGAATCGACCCATACGTTGGCGTCCACCATAATCTTGAGAGGCGCCCCACTCACTGGATCATCCCCTTTTGGCGATAATGCTCGTCCATGGCTTCGGAATAGATTGCGTCCCAATCGCGATCGTCGGACACGGACGACGTAGCGATGCCCAGGTCCGCGTAAAGCTGATCCGCCGCCGCCCATGATGCGGCGAACAGAGTATCGGACGCGACGGCCTGCTGCCGGCCATCAACGGCAGACAGTACTTCCTCACACTGCCCGCCACCCTGTGCGACCTTGGCCACGACCTTTTTGATAAGCTCGGGCAGTGATCTGCCCGAAAGCTGCAGCGTTTCCTCGGCGCGCTCTTTAACCGAGCGATCTACGCGAACATTCACCTGCGCCGTACTGCCAACGGTAGCCATCTCAACCTCACCTTCAGCATTTACTAGCATTGCTAGCACGAGCATATATCCGAGCTAGCCTCTCGTCAAACAAAAGAAGGCCTGCACCCTGGCGGCTGCGGTGCCGCCCGAATGCAGGCCATATACTCAATCGAAAACGCTAATGCAGGTACGCCTTTGCGTTGCCCAGGCTGTAGGCGATCGTTGAGCCGTTGTGCAGCAGTGACGACGTCTGCGGAGTGATCATGCCGGTAATGCCCAATGCCAACAGCGCCGAGTTGGTGAGCATCACCTTGGAATACGAACTCGTCAGACGGTCGATAAGCCCCTGGCTCATGCGGCGCAGGCGCACGATTGCGGCCAGATCCGTATCGGTCAGGATGATATCGGCGACCTCCTTGGCGATGTCGCTTCCGCCGCCCATGGCCAGCCCCACGTCGGCCAAACCGAGCGCCGGCGAATCGTTGACGCCGTCGCCCACCATGGCAACGTGGCGCCCCTCGCGCTTAATCCGCTCCACATACGCGTACTTGTCCTCGGGCAGCAGCTCGGCCTTAAACTCGTCGACACCCGCCTCGCGCGCAATGCGCTCGGCCGTGCGCTCCGAGTCGCCCGTGAGCATGACCACGTGCTTAACGCCCAACGCGTGCAAGTCGGCGATGGCCTCGCGCACGCCAGGTTTGAGCGGATCCTCGATACCGAGCACGCCCACAACGGTGCCATCGACCGCCAGATACAGCGGCGACAGGCCCTGCATCTGGGACTCAATGCGCTCCTTAATGTCGGACTCGAGCTGCGCGCCCTCGTCCTCAAATACAAAGTGCGCGGAACCGATGATGGCGCGACGTCCCTCGATGGACGAGGCAATGCCGTGTGCCACGATGTACTCGACCGCAGCGTGACGCTCGCGGTGCTCGAGCCCGCGCTCGCGTGCCGCATTGACCACGGCGCGCGCTACCGGGTGGGGAAAATGCTCCTCCAAGCAAGCGGAAAGGCGCAGGACCTCGTCCTCGCTCCAGCCGTCGGTCGTGAGCACGCAAGCCAGGCGCGGCTGCGCCTCGGTCAGCGTGCCGGTCTTATCAAACACAATGGTGTCGGCCTTGGCAAACGACTCAAAGTACTTTGCGCCCTTGACCATCACGCCCATCTTGGCGGCATCGCTCATGGCAGTCATGACGGCGACGGAACCCGTGAGCTTGAGTGCGCACGAGTAGTCGACCATCAGCGCCGCTGAAGTCTTGATGAGGCTACGCGTGGTGAGTGCAACCAAGCCCGCGAGCAGGAAGTTCCACGGGACGATCTTGTTGGCAAGGTCCTCCATGTGCGACTGGCCCTCGGACTTGAGCGAGTCGGCCGTCTGCACGAGTGAGACGATCGAGCGCAGCTTGGTCTGCGCCGTGTTGGCGCGCACGCGCACCAAGATGCTGCCGTCTTCCACGACGGTGCCGGCGAACACGTCGTCGCCCGCGCTGCGCTCGACGGCCAGCGGCTCGCCGGTCAGGGTCGCCTGGTTGACCATAGCGCTCCCCTGCTCGACAACGCCGTCGATGCAGATAGACATGCCAGTGCGCACGGCGACCAGATCGCCGGGCTCAAGCTCGGTGGCGGCAACGCTTACCTCGGTGTCGCCGACGACCTTTTGCGCCTTGTCGGGCACATCGAGCAGCGAGTTGATGAGCTCGTTTTCGCTCATGGCGCGGGTGTAGTCCTCGAGCAGCTCGCCCACGTTGAGCAGGAACATCGTCTGGCCCGCGGTGTCGACATCACGTTTGACGAACGAAATGCCGATGGCCGAAGCGTCGAGCACAGGAACGGTCAGGCGTGGCTGCGCCAGCTCATGAAGGGCAGCGCGCAAAAATGCCATGTAACCGGCCACGACAAACACCGCACGCAGAGGCGTCGGCAAGAACCAGCGACGTGCGTAATGGGCACCGACGAGTGTCGCCAGGTCCATAACGAGTTTGTGCTTGCGCGGCTCGAGTTGCATCACGTAGCCCGACTTGGCATCGGCGATAGCTTGAGCATCGAGTGTGCCCAAGGCGTCGAGCACGCTCGCGCGGCGTGGCTCGTCGTACTCCAGCGCCATCTGGCCAATGCGGCCATACACGCGCACCTTGTGCACGCCGTCGATATCGCCGCTGAGCTTAAGAAGTGCATCGAGATCGCTCTCTGGCACAGGACCCGCCAATTGAAGACGGGTCCTGCCGGGGATCTCGCTAATAATCGAGAATCTCATAGTTTGTGCCTGGGAGCGTTACTCAGCTGCCTCGTCAGCAGCGGCCTCGCTCTGGGTGATGTAGGCAGCCTCGGCAACCATGTCGTCGACATTAGCCTTGGCCTGCTCGACCATGTCCTGGTAGCCGTTCTTGATGCGCATGCCGCACGCGAGACCCTGCACGCAGGCATTCTTTACCGGAGCGCTGGTGAGCAGCTTGATGCCGGCCGTACCAAGCAGAAAACCGCCACCGACAAGCAGGGTGTTAAACGTCGACTTCTTCATGTTGCTTCTCCCTTTTGCCGCATTGGACGCGGCACGGTGCCTCAGCACCCGAGTAAACAAGTTTGCTCGGGCGCACTTTTGGAAAATAGTTTAGTTTATCTAACTATTGAGGTCAACAATGGTTAACTTTTTGGAAACTATGGGGATGAACTCAATATGACAAAGGAGCTGTCCCTTTGTCACATTATGGGACAGTCCCTTTGCCTACAGCCGCCAGTCAGCCGCTTCCTTTTGCAGCGCAACCATGTGGGCGAATTCTCCACCTGCCGCCTTGAGCTGCGCCGGAGTGCCCTGTTCGGCAACCACTCCATCCTTGAGCACAACGATTTTGTCGGCATTTTCCACCGTACGCATACGGTGGGCAATAACGATAACCGTCTTGCCTGCAAGCAGACGGGAGAGTGCCTGCTGTACCACGGTCTCGTTCTCCACATCCAAGCTCGCCGTCGCCTCGTCCAACAGCACGATAGGCGCGTCTTTGAGCAGCGCGCGGGCGATAGAGATGCGCTGGCGCTCTCCGCCGGACAGCTTGGAGCCGTTCTCTCCAATCATAGTGTCATAGCCCTGCGGCATGCGGTTCACGAACTCGTCGCAGTTGGCGGCACGCGCGGCCGCAAGCACTTCCTCATCGGTGGCATCACGACGCCCGAGGCGGATATTCCCCATCACTGTGTCGTCAAAGAGCAGCACGTCTTGGAACACAATGGCGTAGTCGCGCAGGAGCACCTCGGGATCGACGCTCGCAACATCCACGCCACCCACGGTGACCGTGCCTTCGGTGGCATCCCAAAAGCGCGCGGCCAGGCGGCTCACCGTGGACTTACCGGAGCCCGAAGGACCGACCAGTGCCGTGACCTCGCCTTCCTTGGCGGTAAAGCTCACATCGGTAAGAACTTTCTCGCCGGCGCGGCCATCCTCGCCCGCACCATAGCCAAATGCCACGTGATCGAACACCACATCGTGGCCCGCGGGCTCAAATTTCTCGCTGCCCCGCGCCACAGGCTCTTCCATGATAGAACGCATGCGCTTGGCAGACGACTCAGCGGCAAACAGCTCGGACATTAACATTAACGCCTGGTCAAAGGGCGCATAGATACGGCTCACCATAAGCAGGAAGGCAAACATCACCAAAAAGTCGACCTGCCCGGAGGCGACCACCGCGGCGCCCGTAACCAGCGTGGTGGCAATGCCCAGGCGCAGGATGACAAAGGCGGAGTTGACCAAAAGCCCGTTTGCGAGCTCGCCCTTGGTGGTCTCGCGCTCCTCGGCATCGATCACGGCGTTGAGCCCCTCAAGATAATGGGCCTCCTGGTTGGTGGCGCGGATCTCGCGAACGCAGTCGAGCGTCTCCTGGATCGCCTCGGTGACCTTGACCTTCTCGGCGCGCACGCGGTCGAACACCGGGGTCATGGGGCCGCGCGTCAGATACAGCACGGCAAAGGCCACGGGAATGCTCCAAAACGCCGCGACCGCCAGCTGCCAGCAAAAGAACAGCGACGACACGAACACGATGGCACTTGCGATGATGGCGCCCCAGAGTTCTCCCAGCACATGGCTGTAGGCGTGCTCCATAGTCTGAACGTCACCCATGATGGTCTCGGTTAAATCGGCCAGGTCACGACGACCAAAAAACGACAGCGGCAGTTTGCGCAAGCGCTCGGCGATCTCCATACGCTGCTTGCCGCACTCCTCGTAAAAGATGCAGTAGGTGTAGTAATACTGTTGCCAGTTAGAGGCAAAGAGCAACACGAAAAAGACCAGGAGGCCGCCCACGATCGGCAGGGCATCCGGCAGGTCGGCCCCGCTGGCGAGATGCTCGACAAAGCCGGCCATAACCAGGAATAAAAAGCCCATGCCGGCCATGGTAATAAGATTGGTGAGCGCAGTCCAGAAGACACCGCGTTTTACGCCGGCGATGCCTTTATCGGATAGGAAATACTTCTTTTGGAATGAGGCGAACATTTAGGCCTCGCCTCCCTTCGCGACGGCGGTATCCGCGGTCGTAGCAGTGATTTTCCAACTCGCGGCCTGCTCGTACTCAGCCCACATCTTGGCATACAGGCCATTTTGGGACAGCAACTCGGCATGGGTACCCGACTCCTGCACGCTGCCCTGGTTAAGCACCACGATTTGGTCTGCGCCCACCACGGTCGAAAGCCGGTGCGCAATCATAATGACCGTGCGACCCGCCGCCAGCTTGCTAAAGGCGCGCTGGATGAGCGCCTCGTTCTCGGGGTCGGCAAACGCCGTGGCCTCATCGAGCACCACGATAGGCGCGTCTTTAAGGATCGCGCGGGCGAGTGCCACGCGCTGGACCTCGCCGCCCGAAAGATATGCTCCGCCGGCGCCGAGCATGGTGTTGATGCCCTGTGGGAGCTTGGCCACAATGTCGTCGCACTGAGCTGCGGAGAGGGCCGCACGTACTTCGTCATCAGTGGCCGTGGGCTTGGAGGCGCGCACGTTATCGGCAAGTGTTTGCCGGAACAGCTGGTTGGTCTGGAACACGAAGGCGACCTGGTCCATAAGCTCGTGTGGATCCATATCGCGAACGTCCACACCGCCTACGAGCACTCGACCCGAGGAAACATCCCAAAAACGCGGGATCAGGCTTGCGCAGGTTGACTTACCGCCGCCCGAAGGACCCACCAGGGCGAGGGTGCTCCCCGCGGAAACGCTAAAACTCACATGGTTGACGGCAGGCGCTTCGGCGCCCTCATAGGTAAAGCTCACATCCTCAAATCGCACGTCGTTGCCGACAGGGTGCTTGGGTTGGGCGGGCACGGAGAGCTGCTTGGAATCCATGACGCTTCGGATGCGAGCCAGCGAATCGGCACTCATCTGAGAGGCCTCGCCCGCAAACATGAGCTTGGTCATGGCCGTCGGTACCACAGCCGAAAATATCGCGTAAAACGTGAAGTTGGCCATAAAATGCGCGAAGTCCGTCTCGCCCGGCGCCAACAGCAACGCCACGGGCAGTAGGAACGCTACAAGACCATTGAGCGCGGTAAGGTTGAGTACCTGCGGGCCT
>ENA-OQRC01001418-OQRC01001418.1-human-gut-metagenome-genome-assembly--contig:-NODE-1418-length-15556-cov-3.654603_pt1 | contig 15556 bp, 10 predicted proteins | sample MGYA00243236_ERZ505102 | MGnify/ENA primary metagenome ERZ505102 (study PRJEB26097, sample SAMN02712089) | human gut metagenome | biome: Gut microbiome | host: Homo sapiens | place: Denmark... | reverse complement strand
AGGCCCCACGGGGGCCCCTCGATTTCACTCAAATTGCCGAAATGAATCTGGGCAATTTCAAGGTTTCACTTTGCGAAACGCTTGTACGCCGCATTTGTGGCGGCATGACCATGCCTCAGAATAATCCGGTGATTTTTCCATCCTCGTCCACGTCGATCTTTTCGGCAGCAGGGACCTTGGGGAGGCCCGGCATGGTCATGATGTCACCCGTGAGGGCTACGATGAACCCGGCGCCGGCGCTGACCTTCAGGTTCCGCACGGTGACGGTGAAGCCCTCGGGCGCACCCAGCAGAGTGGGATCGTCGGACAGGGAATACTGGGTCTTTGCCATGCACACCGGCAGATCGCCGAAGCCCAGATCAAAGAGCTGCTGGGCCTGCTTCTGAGCGGCGGGGGTCAGGACGGCCTGCGCGCCGCCGTAGACCCGGTTTACAATGGCGTTGAGCTTATAGATGAGAGAGGTGTTGTCAGGATAGGCGAAGGTGAACTCCTCCGGGCTCGGCTGCTCCGGGCAGGGCTCCTCGCACAGGCGTACCACCTCGGCAGCCAGGGCCTTGCCGCCCTCGCCGCCCTTGGCCCAGACCTCGGACAGCACAGCGCGGACACCCAGCTCCCGGCACTTGTCCTCCACCAGCTGCAGCTCGGCTTCCGTGTCGGTGGGGAAGGCGTTGACCGCCACCACGCAGGGCAGGTGGAAGGTGTTGCGGATGGTGTCTACATGATGGAGCAGATTGGGCAGGCCCTTTTCCAGAGCGCCCAGATTCTCATGGTTCAGCTCGGCCTTGGGCACGCCACCGTGGCTTTTCAGTGCCCGGACAGTAGCTACCACCACCACGGCACTGGGCCGCAGTCCCGCCAGACGGCACTTGATGTCCAGGAATTTTTCTGCGCCCAGATCCGCGCCGAAGCCGGCCTCGGTCACAGCGTAATCGCCCAGCTTCAGGGCCATGCGGGTGGCGGTGACGGAGTTGCAGCCGTGGGCGATGTTGGCAAAGGGACCGCCGTGGATCAGCGTGGGCGTACCCTCCAGTGTCTGTACCAGATTGGGCTTCAGAGCGTCCTTCAGCAGGGCGGTCATAGCGCCCTCTGCCTTCAAATCGTGGGCGGTGACAGGCTTGCCGTCATAGGTGTAGGCCACGATCATCCGGCCCAGCCGTTCTTTCAGATCGGTGATGCCGCTGGCGAGACACAGTACCGCCATGACCTCGCTGGCCACGGTGATGTCAAAGCCGTCCTCCCGGGGAACGCCCTGCATTTTGCCGCCGATGCCGTCAATGATGTGGCGGAGCTGGCGGTCATTCATATCCACGCAGCGCTTCCAGGTGATCTGCTTTACGTCAATGCCCAGAGCGTTGCCCTGCTGAATGTGGTTATCCAGCATGGCGGCCAGCAGGTTGTTGGCCGCGCCGATGGCGTGGAAATCGCCGGTGAAGTGGAGGTTGATGTCCTCCATGGGGACCACCTGAGCGTAGCCGCCGCCGGCAGCGCCGCCCTTGACGCCGAACACGGGACCGAGAGACGGCTCCCGCAGAGCGGCCACGGCGTTTTTGCCCAGCTTCCGCAGACCGTCGGCCAGACCCACGGAGGTGGTGGTCTTGCCCTCGCCTGCCGGGGTAGGGTTGATGGCGGTCACCAGGATCAGCTTGCCATCGGGTCGGTCGGCCCGATCCTCCAGCAGACGGTGATCGATCTTGGCCTTGTAGCGGCCATACTGCTCCAGATATTCCTCGTCGATCCCCGCGGTGGCGGCAATCTCCGTGATAGGGCGCATCCGGCACTGCTGGGCGATCTCAATATCAGTCAACATGATCCGTGTCCTCCCGTTCTCAAATGTCAAAATACTTCTTCGCAGACTGGAACAGCTTCATATCATAGCAGCCGTCTACATTTTTGTAAAGACCGTCGGCCACACGCTCGGAGTGGCCCATCTTGCCCAGTACCCGGCCATCGGGAGACATGATGCCCTCCACAGCCCAGATGGAGCCGTTGGGGTTTACGTCCACGTCCATGCCGGGGACACCGTGCTCGTCCACATACTGAGTGACGATCTGGCCGTTGTCAGCCAGCTTCCGAACCAGCTCTTCACTGCACAGGAACCGGCCCTCGCCATGGGAGATGGGGACGGTGTAAATATCGCCCACCTGCGTCCCTGCCAGCCACGGAGAGCGGTTGGAAGCGATGCGGGTCCGCACCAGACGGGACTGGTGGCGGCTGATGGTGTTGAAGGTCAGGGTGGGGCAGGTCTCGTCGGTGTCGATGATCTCACCGTAGGGGACAAGACCCAGCTTGATGAGCGCCTGGAAACCGTTGCAGATGCCCAGCATCAGGCCGTCCCGGTTTTTCAGCAGGTCCATGGTGGCATCCCGCACCTCCGGGTTGCGGAAGAAAGCGGTGATGAATTTGGCGGAGCCGTCCGGCTCGTCACCGCCGGAGAAACCGCCGGGGACGAAAATGATCTGGCTGTTCCGGGCCGCCTTGGCGAAGCGGCTGATGGAGTCGGCCACGCCCTGAGCGGACTGGTTGTTCAGCACCAGAATCTCAGGTTCCAATCCGGCCCGCTGAACGGCACGGGCGGAGTCATATTCGCAGTTGGTACCGGGGAATACGGGGATCAGCACCTTGGGGACCGCCGCGCCGGCTTTGGGAGCCGTCCGGGGAGCGGCGGGGGCGGAGAGCACGGGGACCTCCGCCGGATCGGCGATGGTACGGCTGGGATAGACAGATTCCAGAACGCCCTCGTTCAAAGCCAGAAGCTCGGAAATGGGGGCGCTGTCACCGGCGATCCGCACCACAGGCTCGGCGGTGGTGACGCCCAGACGGACGGCCTCCGCCGTGTCCTCGGTCAGTTCCGCTGCGATGGCGCCGGGATACAGGGTGTTCCAATCCAAGTCGGTGTTTTCGGCGGCGAAGCCGATCTCATTGCCGAAGGACATCTTCATCACGCCCTCAGCAAGACCGTTTTCCACGGCCCACGCCGCCCGGACCTTGCCGGCCAGCGCCAGATCATGCAGCCGCTCCCATGCCGCCTTGACGCTATCCGCGTCCGTGCCGGAGAACAGGTAAACGGGATGGCCCGCTTCCTTGAATTCGGGGGAGAGCACCTCACCGGTTTTCAGCGGCGCAATGGCGAAGGAGATCAGCGTGGGCGGTACGTCCAGATCCAGGAAGGTGCCGGACATGGAGTCTTTACCGCCAATGGCGGCGGCACCCAGCTCCAGCTGCGCGTCCACAGTGCCCAGCAGAGCGGAGAAGGGCTTGCCCCAGCGCTCCGGCTCATTGCGGAGCTTCTCAAAGAACTCCTGGAAGGAGAGATAGGCTTTTTTGTAGTCCGCACCGGCGGCCACCAGCTTGGCCATAGAGGTGTAGACCGCGTTGTAGGCCCCGGTGTAGGGGTCAGTGCAGGTCTGCTCCGGGTCGCAGCCCCAGGCCATGACACTGGCCTGATCCGTTTCCTGGCCGGGCAGGACGGGGAATACGGCGGCCATAGCCTGTGCCGGGGTGCGCTGTGTCCGGCCGCCGAAGGGCATGAGGATGGAACCGGCGCCGATGGTGCTGTCGAACCGCTCCACAAGGCCGCGGCGGGAGGCACATTTCAGGCTGGAGGCCATCTCCCGGAGGGACTGGAACCGGGGCGTTGTAAGCTCAGTGCGGTCCTTCTCCGCCACGCGGACCCCGGCGTGCTTCACAGCGCCGTTGGTGTTCAGGAAGTCACGGCTCAGGTCGGCGATGACCGCGCCGTTCCATTCCATGACCATGCGGGCCTCATCAGTGACCACAGCCACCCGGTAGGCTTCCAGATTTTCCGATTCGGCGGCGGCGATGAAGGCGTCCACATCCTCGGGGGCTACCACCACGGCCATGCGCTCCTGAGATTCGGAGATGGCCAGCTCCGTACCGTCCAGACCGTCATACTTCTTGCGAACGGCGTCCAGATCGATCCGCAGGCCGTCCGCCAGCTCGCCGATGGCAACGCTGACGCCGCCGGCACCAAAGTCATTGCACCGCTTGATGAGGCGGGTCACGGCGCTGTCCCGGAACAGGCGCTGGATCTTGCGCTCCTCGGGGGCGTTGCCCTTCTGGACCTCGGAGGCCATGGTGGAGAGGGATTTCAGGTTGTGGCTCTTGGAGGAGCCGGTGGCGCCGCCGATGCCGTCACGGCCGGTGCGGCCGCCCAGCAGGATGATCTTGTCGGTGGGGGCGGGGCACTCGCGACGAACGTGGTTTGCCGGGGTAGCGCCCACGACGGCGCCAACCTCCATGCGCTTGGCCACGTAACCGGGGTGATAGAGTTCGTTGACCTGACCGGTGGCAAGGCCGATCTGGTTGCCGTAGCTGGAGTAGCCGGCGGCGGCAGTGGTCACGAGCTTGCGCTGCGGCAGCTTGCCCTCGAGCGTCTCGGAAACCGGGACGGTGGGGTCACCGGCGCCGGTGACACGCATGGCCTGGTACACGTAGCTGCGGCCCGAGAGCGGGTCGCGGATGGCGCCGCCCACGCAGGTGGCGGCACCGCCGAAGGGCTCGATCTCGGTCGGGTGGTTGTGGGTCTCGTTCTTAAACAGGAACAGCCAGTCCTGGTCCTCGCCGTCGACATCGACCTTCACCTTGACGGTGCAGGCGTTGATCTCCTCGGACTCGTCGACATCGGTCATGACGCCGGTCTTCTTGAGGTACTTGGCGCCGATGGTGCCCATGTCCATGAGGCAGACGGGCTTGGCGTCGCGACCGAGCTCATGGCGCATCTCCATGTAGCGGTCGAAGGCCTGCTGCACCACGGCGTCGTCGATCGTCACGTCATCCAGGACGGTGCCGAAGGTGGTGTGGCGGCAGTGGTCGGACCAGTAGGTGTCGATCACGCGGATCTCGGTGATGGTGGGGTCGCGGTCCTCATCGCGGAAGTACTGCTGGCAGAAGGCGATGTCTGCCTCGTCCATGGCAAGGCCGCGATCGGCGATAAAGGCGGCAAGGCCGGCCTCGTCGAGCTCGCGGAAGCCGTCGAGCACCTCGACGGGCTGGGGCTCGGGGGTCTCCATGTACAGCGTCTCGGGCAGGTCGAGCGAGGCGATGCGTGCCTCGACGGGGTTCACCACGTAGTGCTTGATGGCATCGATGGCGGCCTCGTCCAGAGCGCCCGAGATCATATAGACCTTGGCGGAGCGCACGGCGGGGCGCTCGCCCTGGCTGATGAGCTGCACGCACTCGCTGGCGGAGTCGGCGCGCTGGTCAAACTGGCCAGGCAGGAATTCGACGGCAAAGACGGCGCCATCGCTTGCGGGGAGTTCGTCGTAGGTCACATCGACCTGGGGCTCGCTAAAGACGGTCGGCACGCAGGAGCGGAAAAGCTCCTCGTCGATGCCCTCGACGTCGTAGCGGTTGATGATCCTCAGGGCCTCGATGCCCTTGATGCCGAGAATTTCGGTCAGCTCGCCCTTGAGCTGCTGAGCCTCGACGTCGAACCCGGGTTTCTTCTCCACGTAGATACGAGAGACCATTGGTTCCTGCCTTCCTGATCGGTTGGGCGTACGGTACGGTATGCGGCAGCGGTCGGTTTGCGGGGTCTGCCCTGCGGTCGCCTTGAGCCACATGTTTGTAAACCTCACTATGATACGACAGCTCGCGGCGCGTTGAGGACGGCGAGGATGCTACAGTGAAGCGCAAACAAGAGAAAGGCATCACATGGCATTCGTTTCGCTCGCCATCATCGCACTCGTGGCCTTTGCGAGTCCTTTTATCGCCTCGGCGATTCCCGGAAAACCCGTTCCTGAGACGGTCTTTTTGCTCGTGCTCGGCGCGGTGCTGGGACCTCATATGCTCGGCGTCATCCATGTAGATGCCGAGGTCTCGCTTGTGTCCGAGCTGGGCCTGGCCTTCTTGTTCCTGCTTGCCGGCTTTGAGATCGACCCCAAGAGCATCACGGGCGTCGAGGGGCGCTACGGCTTGGCGACGTGGGTCGTCACGTTTGGTATCGCCTGGCTTGCCGTGCGCTTTACCCCGTGGTTCTCAGTCAGTCATTTCGACGGTATCGCCGTGACGCTTGCCCTCACTTCGACGGCGCTCGGTACGCTCGTGCCCATCATGCGTGAGCGCTCGCTCACCGGCACGCGCGTGGGCGACTCGATTCTCGCGTATGGCACCTGGGGTGAGCTCGGCCCTGTGCTTGCCATGTCGGTGCTGCTGTCTGCCCGCACCGGCATCCAAACGCTTGTAATCCTTGGCTTGTTTGCGGTGGTCTGCGTGTTGCTGGCCGTGGTCCCGAGCCGCTCCAAGCGCGTCGGCAGCCGCTTCTTTGCGTTTGTCGAGGAACGCGCCGATACCACGTCGCAGACCTTCGTGCGCCTGACGGTGCTCATCCTGGTCACGCTCGTGGCATTCTCGGCTGTCTTTGATCTCGACATCGTGTTGGGTTCTTTTGCCGCCGGCTTTGTCCTGCGCTATATCATCCCCGAGGGCAACCATACGCTCGAGACCAAGCTCGACGGTCTGGCCTACGGTTTTTTGATTCCGGTGTTCTTTACCGTATCGGGCGCAAAGATCGATCTGACGGCCGTGGCGTCGCGCCCGGGTCTGCTCGTGGGCTTTATCGTGGCGTTGTTGATTATTCGTGCCGTGCCCATTCTTATTTCCATGAGCATTTGTCCTGCGACGCGCGATGTGTCGGCGTATGGTCGCATTACCGTGGCCCTGTACTGCACCACGGCCCTGCCGATCATCGTTGCCGTTACGAGCGTTGCCGTCAACGCGGGTGCGCTGTCGCAAGATATTGCGTCGGTCATGGTTGCCGCCGGTGCCATCACGGTGTTCTTGATGCCATTGCTCGCGCAGCTCTTCTACCGCGTGGTCGACGCCGCACCGGTCGCCGCCGTGGCAGAGGTTGCCGAGCATCCATCCGATGCGCTTGACATCCTGCGCGCCCATCACGACCTAGCGAGCTTGCTCGCGCGCGAGCATGAGCTGCTGACTTCGCATGGCCATGGTCGCGTATTCGAGGGCCTGCCTACGCTCGATACGATTGCCGAGCGTCTTTCCGCCGAGGCGGCGAGCGGCCACATCGATGCCCGTATTGTGGACGCGGCGCACCTGCTTGCCGATAAGACCTATGGAGACGAGGTCGACCCGTCCGAGCTGACCCCGCGTGAGCGTCGCCGCCTGGAGCGCGCCAAGCTCGCCGTGCGCGAATACCGCCGCCGCATGCTGGAGCTCTATGCAAGAGAAGAAGCCGAGGACGACGACGGCAAGTAGTCGATACTCTCTCGGGGAAGCCGCGTCCCGCTTTGAAGGCTCGGAACGGGATGTGGTTTCCGAAACGGGGGCCGTTGGGAAACTGTGTCCCGGAATGGGCGCTCAGAGTGGGATGCAGTTTCCGCGAGAGATCCGTTGCGGAAACGGTATCCCAGAATCGGCGTTCAAAACGGGGCGCTCTTTCCGAAACATGGCCCTGAGGGAAGCTGCGTCCCGGTCTGAGTCGGAATTCCGGGACACAGCTTCCCTTTCAAACAGAAGAAGGCGCGCTGCCTGCAGTTGATGCAGACGGCGCGCCTTCTTTGTTGGACTATGTTGAGGCTGGGAGCTGAGGCTTGTGGTCCCTTAAGAGCGGGCGGCTCCGTCGACGGGGAGCACGGCGCCCGTGACGTAGGAGGACATGTCGCTCGCCAGGAAAACAAAGGCGTTGGCGACATCCTCGGGCTCGCCCATGCGACCCAGCGGAATGGTGGCGACGATGGGCTTAATAACCTCTTCAGGCAGGTTGGCGACCATGTCGGTTTTGGTTACACCGGGTGCTACGGCATTGACGCGAATGCCCATGGGGGCGAGCTCGCGCGAGAGCGACTGGACCATGCCGTTGACGGCAAACTTGGACGTTGGATAGCCGACGCCAGAGGGCTGGCCGTACTTGGCAACCATCGAGCTCGTGGTGGTGATGGTGCCGCCGTGGCCGGCCTCGGTCATGATCTTGGCGGCAGCTTGGTGGCCATTAAAGACGGCGACGACGTTAAGGTCCATGACCTTTGCGAACTCCTCGGCCGTGTAGTCCAAGAGGGGTGAACGCTGGGAGATACCGGCATTGTTGACGACCGTGTCCAAGCCGCCCATGTCGGCTGCAGCCTGGGTAAAGGCCTCGGTCACGGCTTCGAGTGAGGTGAGGTCGCAGGAGCGGCCCCAGACCTTGGCGTCGGGATAGGCGGCTGTCAGCTTCTCAACGGCCGCATCGGCGGTCTCCTGACGCGAGCCAAAGACGGTGACGGCGGCGCCTTCCTCGATAAAACGGCAGGCGATGGCATAGCCGATACCGCGTGTGCCTCCGGTGATGATTGCTTTCTTGCCCTCGAGCAACATGGTGCTTCCTCTCATCGCGGGCGGACATTCGCAGCACAGCGTAGCCGTAACTGGAATCGGCCGTGTTTGCATATCGGTGAACGGTAGCCCGCGTTACCGATGAGCGGCTCGCGCAAATGTGCTCTGCCGTTGTGCTTAGGGCAGGAGACAAAAGGGCTCCCGTCCCGCATCGGACGGGAGCCCTCAAAGCGTGTATTGCTAGGCGAGCGTTGAGCTAGTTCGCCATGACGCCTTCGGTCCAAGCCTCAACGTCCTCGATGCGCAGGACGTTGGCGACCTCGGCTACGCAGTCGACGCTGGCAAGCTCGGCGGTGGCAGCCTGGACGTCCTTCTCGAGCGCGCGGTGCGTCAGGAAGATGACCGAGCAAGTATCGCTGGCGCCCGACTTGCCGTCCTCGACCTGGTTGATGAGCGAGATCGAGATGTTGTGCTTGGCAAAGATGTCGACCGTCTCGGACAGGGCACCCACGCGGTCGGCGACCTTCAGGCGCACATAGTACTTAGTCTGGAGCTCGTCCATGGGCTTAAAGGCGAGGTTGTGACCATAGGGCTCAATCTCGGGCAGCGGAGCCACGCCGCGGCTGATCTGCTCGGAGAGCGACAGGATATCGCCCACGACGGCGCTCGCGGTGGGGAAGGAGCCTGCGCCGGCACCGTAGAACATGGTTTCGCCCACGGCGTCACCCACCACGTAGACGGCGTTCATGGCGCCGTTGACCTTGGCGAGCATATGGTCTGCCGGGATGAGCGTGGGATGCACGCGGACGTCGACGCCGGCGTCGGTGTTGCGTGCGATGCCCAGCAGCTTGATGGTGTAGCCGAGCTCGCGGGCCTGGGCGATGTCCTCGGCGCCGATGGTACGGATACCCTGCTGGTAGACATCGTCGGTGGTCACGCGGGTGCCAAAGCCGATGGAAGCGAGGATTGCCGTCTTGCTGGCGGCGTCGAAGCCGTCGACGTCGGCGGACGGGTCGGCCTCGGCATAGCCCTTGGCCTGCGCGTCGGCAAGCACATCGGCGTAATCGGCGCCCTCGGCGTCCATGCGCGACAGGATATAGTTGGTGGTACCGTTGAGAATGCCGGCGATGGTCAGGATCTTGTTGCCCACCAGGTCGTGCTCGAGCGTGCTCACGATGGGGATGCCACCGCCACAGCTGGCCTCGCACTTAATCTGCACGCCGCACGCGCGCGCCTTCTCGGCGAGCGTCTCGACATGACGGCCCAGCAGGGCCTTGTTGGCAGAGACGACGTGCTTGCCGTGCTCAAAGGCAGTGGTGAAGATCTCGGTTGCGGGATGCTCGCCGCCGATCAGCTCGACGACGATGTCGACGGCGGGGTCGGTGACGACATCGTGCCAGTCGCTTGTAAAGGCCTCACGCCCAATACCGGCTGCCTCGGCCTGCTCCCAAGCAAGCGCGCAGGCGCGGGTCAGCTTAAGGTCGATGCCGTAGGCTGCCAGGTACTCATCGTGGTGGCTCTTGATCAGACGGGCCACGCCGCCGCCGACGGTTCCCAGACCGATGAGGCCGACGTTCACGGTGCGCAGGGGTTCGCTCATAGATAGCTCCTTCGTGCATCTTATGGATGGATTAACCGCTTAAAGGTTGAGTGCATTCTAGCGTGAACCGAGGGCGCGTGCTCGCCAGGCAACAGGAGTCGCACAAAACGGCACCCCCGAAACGCTGCGGAAACATTGGAAACATGCTCGCTACAAACGAACTTCCGCAACAAACTGTCAACGTTTGCACCATAAGGTTTGCCCTGTACCGCAAGACGGCCGCACCGCGGCCAGCGAAAAGGGGGACACCATGTTTAGCATCAACAACGTACTTAACCGCAGGAGTTTCCTTGTCGGAGCCACGCTTATTTTTGCCCCGATCTATTACACCCCAGCGTCCGTTTTGCTCAAGAACGCCAAGGACATGAGCTACGACATGACACTAATGGGTGTCGACGGCATGGACAGCCTATGTGATCCAGGACGGCAAGTACATCGCTTCCTAAGTGCGCATAAAGCACGACCGGTGAGGCTGTTTTATTTAAGGCAGGTATGCTTGTAACAGAACGGAAACATTACTTTTACATAATAAAGTGGCAATACTGTATAAAGTAATAGAAATACGCAGAATTATGGATAAATCAACAAATCCAAAGAAAAGTTGAAATAATCGCCACTTTCCTTAACTAAAGCGTCTAGTATTTTGCGAACGCCGAACACGGCGAAGGATGGCCTGTCGGGTAACCGAAACCCGACGAGATTTGAGAGGAGAGCCGCATGTCGAGCCTCACCGGTAAGTCATTGAACCCTGTTATGAATCGCAGGAGCGTTATCGCGAGCGCAGCAGGTCTGGGGGCGATGTCCATTCTAGCCGGTTGCTCCTCCAACGGCGGCGACAGCGGTTCCGCTTCGGGCGACGCTTCGTTTAAGATCGGCACCATCGGCCCGCTGACCGGCGCCAACGCGTCCTACGGCAAGTCCGTTACCCAGGGTGTCGAGCTTGGCTGCAAGGATTTCTCGACCAAGGAGCTGCCGCTTGCCAGCAAGGCCGAGGATGACCAGGCCGATGGCGAGAAGGCCGTCAACGCCTTCAACACCCTGCTCGACTGGGGCATGCAGGCCCTCGTCGGTCCGACCACCACGGGTGCGTCGGTTGCCGTTGCCGCAGAGTGTGGTAACGACCCCAAGACGTTCATGATCACCCCGTCCGCGTCCTCCGAGGACGTCACCGACGGCAAGGATTGCGTCTTCCAGGTTTGCTTCACCGACCCCAACCAGGGTGTCAACGCTGCCAAGTTCCTGGCGCAGAAGTATGCGGACGAGAAGTTCGTGCTGTTCTATAACTCCGGCGACGCCTATTCTTCGGGCATCGCAGATTCCTTTAAAGCCCAGGCCGCTGAGTCCAAGCTCGAGATTGTTGACGAGGAGACCTTTAAGGACGACTCCGCCACGAGCTTTACCAACCAGCTGACCAAGGCCAAGCAGGCCGGCGCCACCATGATCTTTGCGCCGATCTACTATACGCCGGCGTCCGTCCTGCTCAAGAACGCCAAGGACATGGGCTACGACGTCAAGATGATGGGCTGCGACGGTATGGACGGCATCCTGGGCGTTGAGGGCTTCGATACCTCTCTTGCTGAGGGTCTGCTGCTCATGACCCCGTTCTCTGCCGACGACGAGAAGAACGCCGACTTCGTCAACGCCTACAAGGATAAGTACGGCGATACCCCCGACCAGTTTGCCGCCGACGCCTACGACGGCGTGCACGCGGTGGCCGAGGCCGTCAAGGAGGCCGGTCTTGGTGTCGACGCCGACCCGACCGAGGTCGCCGAGAAGCTGTCCAAGGCTATGCTCAAGATTACCGTTGATGGTCTGACCGGCAAGCTCACCTGGAACGATAAGGGCCAGGTCCAGAAGGAGCCCACGGCGTACGTCATCACCGACGGCAAGTACGTACAGGCCTAATTGGCCGCCTTACATAGAGCGGTTTTGATCCCAAGCAGGGGAGGTTTTGGCCTTCCCTGCTTGCTTGGTATCTAGGGACAGTGTAACGTCCCTGTTTCATACATCAACTGGAAACCTATTCGAAAGGGGGATGTGGAACATGACGGTCTTTATCCAATACCTGGTCAACGGCCTGTCCATGGGCAGCGTCTACGCCATCATCGCGTTGGGCTACACCATGGTCTACGGTATCGCCAAGATGCTGAACTTCGCTCACGGCGACGTCATCATGGTCGGTGCCTATGTCTCGTTCTGTGCCACGTCGTATCTCGGCCTCCCGGGCTGGGCATCTGTAATTCTCTCTTGTGTGGTCTGTACCGTTCTCGGTGTTCTTATCGAGGGCCTGGCATACAAGCCGCTGCGCCAAGCAGGCCCGCTGGCCGTTCTGATCACGGCCATCGGCGTGTCTTACTTCCTGCAGAACGCCGCGCAGCTTCTGTGGGGCGCCACGCCCAAGAACTTCACTTCGCTCGTCACCTTCCAGGTGCCGGAGTTCTTGGCCAAGTTCAACGTAAGCGCCGTCTCGCTCGTCACCATCGTCGCCTGCCTGGTTATCATGGCCGGCCTGATGTTCTTTACAGGTAAGACCAAGATGGGCAAAGCCATGCGCGCCGTGTCCGAGGACAAGGCTGCCGCTCAGCTCATGGGCATCAACGTCAACCGCACTATTTCGATGACGTTTGCCATCGGCTCCGCCCTTGCCGCCATCGCCGGTGTTCTCCTGTGCTCCTACTCGCCGGTCCTGCAGCCCACCACGGGCGCCATGCCTGGCATCAAGGCCTTCGATGCCGCTGTTTTCGGCGGCATCGGCTCCATCCCCGGTGCCTTTGTCGGTGGCATTCTCATCGGCATCATCGAGGCGATGGCGCAGGCCTACATTTCCACGAGCCTTGCCAACTCCATCGTCTTTGGTGTTTTGATCATCGTCCTGCTCGTCAAGCCTGCCGGCCTCTTGGGCAAGTACGTCCCCGAGAAGGTGTAGGTGAGCGTTATGAAGTTTCTTAAAGACAAACAGACGCGTCACGACTTTGTTACGTATGCCATGTGCCTTGTGGCGTTCGCCATCGTGTTCTTTATGCAGTCTAACCACATGATCCCGCGTATGATTGCCGGTCAGCTGGTTCCCATCACGGCCTATATCGTCATGGCCATCTCCCTTAACCTCGTCGTCGGCATCGCAGGCGACCTGTCGCTGGGCCACGCGGGCTTTATGAGCGTCGGTGCCTACACGGGCATCGTCACCGCGGTCGCCCTTGAGAGCGCCGTTCCGTCCGATCCGGTGCGCCTTATCATCAGTATCGTGGTCGGCGCCATCGCTGCCGCCATCCTGGGCTTCTTGATTGGCATCCCGGTCCTTCGTCTGAGCGGCGATTACCTGGCTATCGTGACGCTGGCCTTTGGCGAGATTATCAAGGAGATCGTCACCTGCCTCATTGTGGGCGTCGATTCCCGCGGCCTGCATGTGATCTTTAACATCACGGGTAACTCCACGATCGATGACCTGCACCTGCTCGAGGACGGCACCGCCATCATCAAGGGCGCCCAGGGCGCCTCGGGCGTGTCGACGTACTCGACCTTCCTCGCCGGTGCCATCCTGGTCATGGTCGCACTCGTGATCGTGCTCAACCTGGTTCGCAGCCGTACCGGCCGTGCCATTATGGCCGTGCGCGACAACAAGATCGCTGCCGAGTCTGTGGGCATCTCCGTCACCGAGTACCGCATGATCGCCTTCGTGGTTTCCGCTGCCCTCGCCGGTGCTGCCGGAGCTCTCTTCGGCGGTAACTTCTCGCAGCTCTCCGCCACCAAGTTCGACTTCAACACGTCCATCCTCATCCTGGTGTTCGTGGTCCTGGGCGGTCTGGGCAATATGCGCGGCTCCGTCATCGCGGCGGCATTGCTCACGGTGCTTCCCGAGCTGCTCCGTCAGTTCTCGGACTACCGCATGCTCATCTACGCCATCGTGCTGATCTTGGTCATGATCTTTACCAACAACCCGCAGCTCAAGGCGTTCTTCGGTCGCGTCAAGGATCGCTTTGCTTCCAAGAAGGAGGTGGCAGCCGATGCCCAGTAAATTTGAGTTCAACAAGGGCAAGATGGTCCCGTATCCTTCTGGCGCCATCGTTCCCGACCGCGACCTGGGCCAACGCCCTGCACTCGAGTGCATCCACCTGGGCATTGAGTTCGGTGGCCTTAAGGCGGTCGACGACTTTAGCCTGACTATCGGCAAGACCGAGATCGCCGGTCTGATCGGCCCCAACGGTGCCGGTAAGACCACGGTCTTCAACCTGCTCACCAAGGTGTATCAGCCCACGCACGGCACCATCCTGCTCGACGGTGAGGACACCTCGGGCAAGTCGGTCTATCAGGTCAACCGCATGGGTATTGCCCGTACCTTCCAGAACATTCGTCTGTTCAACACCATGACGGTGGAGGATAACGTTAAGGTCGGCCTGCACAACCAGGAGCGCTACTCCGGCTTTGAGGGCGTGCTGCGCCTGCCGACGTATTGGAAGCACGAGAAGGCTGCTCACGAGCGCGCCATGGAGCTGCTGTCCATCTTTGATATGGAGCATCTGGCAAACGAGCAGGCCGGATCGTTGCCTTACGGCGCTCAGCGTCGTTTGGAGATCGTCCGCGCGCTTGCCACCAACCCCAAGCTACTGCTGCTCGACGAGCCTGCCGCCGGCATGAACCCGTCCGAGACCGCGGAGCTCATGGAGAACATCGTCAAGATTCGCGACACCTTTGGCATTGCCATCATGCTTATCGAGCATGATATGTCGCTCGTCATGAATATTTGCGAGGGTATCTGCGTGCTCAACTTTGGTAAGGTTATCGCCAAGGGCACGGCAGAGGAAATCCAGAACAACGACGCCGTTATCGAGGCGTATCTGGGTAAGCAGGATAAGGGGGAGAACTAAATGGCAGAGCCGATGCTTTCCGTCTACAACATCAACGTCTGGTACGGCGCCATCCACGCCATCAAGGACATCTCCTTTAACGTTAACGAGGGCGAGATCGTGGCCTTGATTGGTGCCAACGGTGCCGGCAAGTCCACAACGCTCAAGACCATCTCGGGCCTGCTGCGCTCCAAGACCGGCTCCATCAAGTTTATGGGCGAGGACATTACCCATACGCCCGCCGACAAGCTGGTTGGTAAGGGCCTGGCTCAGGTTCCCGAGGGTCGTCGCGCCTTTTTGCAGATGACGGTTGAGGAGAACCTGGAGATGGGCGCCTACACGCAGCCCAAGTCCACGGTGGCTCCGGGCCTCGAGCGCGTCTACGAGCAGTTCCCGCGCCTGAAGGAACGCCGTCGCCAGGTCGCCGGCACCCTTTCGGGCGGTGAGCAGCAGATGCTTGTTATGGGGCGCGCTCTTATGAGTAACCCCAAACTGCTTATGCTCGACGAGCCTTCCATGGGTCTGGCGCCGATTCTGATTGAGCAGATCTTCCAGATTGTCGAGGACCTGCACAAGGCCGGCACCACGGTGCTTCTGGTCGAGCAAAACGCACAGATGGCTCTTTCCATCGCCACGCGCGGCTACGTGCTCGAGACCGGCAAGATCACCATGACCGGCACGGGCCAAGAACTCCTGCACGACGATAACGTGCGTAAGGCCTATCTGGGCGGTTAGGCGGTTCCGCCGTTCTACCGAACGGCGGACCAGTCGACGCTGCGCGGGCCGCATTTGGACAATCTGACGTTCAACTTCAAGGGCGCGA
>ENA-OQRC01001401-OQRC01001401.1-human-gut-metagenome-genome-assembly--contig:-NODE-1401-length-15708-cov-9.271705_pt1 | contig 15708 bp, 10 predicted proteins | sample MGYA00243236_ERZ505102 | MGnify/ENA primary metagenome ERZ505102 (study PRJEB26097, sample SAMN02712089) | human gut metagenome | biome: Gut microbiome | host: Homo sapiens | place: Denmark... | reverse complement strand
CTGGTGAATCAATTTGCTTACATAAGATGCGTAGAACACTGCTGGATGTATCTGGATTCTGTGTCGGTCGTGGGAGATTGCAGTTGAAAAAGTCCTGTGTGCGGATCAGTTACCGGCAGCCGTACCGCGCTCCGCCCAGCGAAACCACTTTTGTGGAAATTCAAAGACAAACGGGATGCCAAGCACGATCGCCACCGCGATCTTCAAAGTCTGGAATCCACGGTCGGAAGCTTTGGCCAGCTGATCTGTCACGACATAATAGGCAGTCCAGTAGATCCCTGCTCCCGGAACCAGCGGGAAGATGCCTGCAACGAGAAAGATCGTCACCGGACAGTGGCGCCGGACCGCACTGAGCCTGGAGAGAAAAACGACAAGAACCGTGGCAAAAAAGGTGGAACCGAAGAGCCCGCAGCCAGCTAGCAGTAACTTGTAGCAGATCCAGCCACAGCCACCGGCCAGACCACAGTTTACATAATATTCCTTTGGTACCTGAAAGAGCAGGGCGAAAGCGATCGTACCGACAAAAGCGGTAAGAAATTCGAAAATCAGATGTACGGACATAAAGATAACCTCCTGAGAGATAGATAAATATATTTGATTTACGCAAGCAATAAGTAAGCTTCGCAAAGCGTATGTTATCTCGTTTTATAAAATCCGCCGGGACGAAAGAAACCCATGCATTCATAGAACCCCATGAATCACGGCAGAATCGCACCGCCCACAAAATGGTGATACCCGATCATTACAAGACCGACGCCCATTGCGATACTGAACGTGACAAGCAGTGCGTCCAGCATGCGGACCGCACCGGCAATATAGTCCTGGTCGGCGATATCGCGGATGCCATTCGTAAACGCCACACCGGGAACCAGCGGGATGATGGAACCGATGATAATCTCACTCAGATGATGTCCCAGTCCCAGCTGATAGATCAGCACAGCGATGAAAGTCACAAACATGCCACCGGATATATTCGTTGCGATTTTGGAAAGCTGTCCTTTCACCACGCACAGCAGATAGACATACAACAGAAGCCCCGCGATAAAAGCCACGATACAGTCCACCGGATCGCCGCCGAAGAGATAACAGAAACATCCACTGCCCACGCCGGAAGCAAGGATCTGGTAGAGATTCCGCTTGGCAGGCATCTGCTGGATATCCTGAAGCTTCTGATAGGCTTCCTCCGGTGTATAGAATCCGTGTTCAATCTCACGGGAGAGCTGGTTGACCGCAGTGACACGGTCAAGCCGGGTAGCACTCAACGGGATGTGGCGTACCCAGGCAAAGTTTTGATCCGAGTTGCTGTCAGCCGTGAGAAAAAAACCACTGCTTAGGACAAACGGATCACACGATTCGATGCCGTAGGCATGGGCGATCCGGTCGATGGTTTCCTCCACACGGAAAATCTCCGCTCCGCTCGCCAGCAGGATATCCCCGGCAAGTGCCGCCACATTTAACGCCATACGGTTATGTTCTTTTTCTACAGTTTCCAAAATAAAATCCCCCATTGTACACAAAAGATGCGGATACAGAAATAGAAAGATTCGGGATGTATTCGCGTATGGTATGACTCTAACACATTTTCGAAAGAAAACAAAGAAAAACCGATGCATTTTCAGCAGAAAATCAGGAGACATTTCACCATGTGGATGAGGAAAAGCAGCAGGAATCGACGGAAACGGTGGGATTTTTTGCTTGTTTTGAAATAGGTCTTGACGGGGGGAAGGAATATCTGTAATATATTCAAGAAGTACGCCCATCTGGTTGAAAAAGTTGGTGGGTGAGAAATGGAAAATAGAAAAGAAGTAACCGGCGGATCGTGGGTTGACTGTGGGATGGCGGTTATGAAAAAGAGGATAAGTATATGAAGAAAGATTGGGAAAACGTGACACTGATGCCGGAGTTTGACGAGCAGGGTGTTGCCTGCTATCGGCTGGATGGCGGGGATTATCTGAATGAGTATTATGTGGTTTCGGAGGCGGAGACGCGGAAGCTTCTGAATACACCGGAGATTGTTGGGTATGAGGTTTATAACTGCCTGATTCCTTCTACTTCTCAGATGTTGTATTATCTGAAAGAACAGAAGAAGGTGACGACGGCAAATATTTTATCGATCCTTCGCGGTGCGCTGAATTATCCGCTGGAGGAGAGCTGCTACCGGGAGCATATCCGTGTGCATGATATCAGTTTCTTATCCAGTGAGCGTGTATTTCAGGAGGAAGAGATCGCAGGGCTGGAGATCAAGTACAGCAAGCTGACGATGGTTCCGGACAGCACATTGATGATCGGGGATATTATTGCGAGTGGGGAGACGTTGATCCACTGTCTGCGGTATGTGACTGATTTTTATCGGAATCACGGGGCAAAGCTTCGGAATATTATCATCTTTACGATCGGTGGAACGAAGGGAATCGAGATCCTGGAGGATCTGACCCGGGATATTCGGGAGTTCTGGCCGGAATTTGAAGGATTTATCACGGTATATTATGAAGGAATCTTTGGAATGTACTCGGATAAAGGTGTGTCAGGCATCAACCTTCCGAATGTCGACTTCTACTGGAAAGGCGGTATCGTGGCTCCGGAATTTCGTCGGGAGACACTTTCCATGTGCAGTCCTCTGTTTGAAAAGTGTATTATCTATGATGGCGGTGCGAGACGTTACGAGATCCATGAGCATGTAGAAGAAGTGCTGGAGTTCTGGAACGGGATCAAAGAGCGCGCCGGTCAGATTGATTTTGGAACTTTACTGGAAGAAAAACTCGGTTATGAACTTCCAATCAGTTACGAAGACTGGCTCCATGCAAACCATTATGAAAAGATCCGTCCGGCAGATACAAAATGGCTGTATCGTCAGGAACAGGGATATGTGGAGAGCATGAAGAACATTACATTAGAAGAACTGGCGCAGCAGCGGATCGATGAATTTACCGGTGCACTGCGTAAATATATTCTGTAATGGAATCAGCCGAAAGACAAATAAGGTTATGGAAACAAACTGAGACGGGAGAAAACAAATGAAAAAAGAGACAGAACAGAAAGTAGATATTGATTATGCGGATCGCGTCGTACCGGAGGAAGGAAAGAAGGGCTTTGTGACCATGTTTATGATCATGCTGGGATTTACCTTCTTCTCCGCGAGTATGTGGGCAGGTCAGCAGCTGGCAGCAGGACTGGATTTCTGGGGATTCTTAAAATCTCTGCTGTTCGGTGGAGCAATCCTTGGTCTGTACACCGGACTTCTTGGTTATGTCGGAGCGAAGACAGGTATGAGCATGGATCTGCTGGCGCAGAAAGCCTTCGGAGAGAAAGGTTCCTATCTTTCCTCTGCAATGATCAGTTTTACACAGATCGGCTGGTTCGGTGTTGGTATCGCCATGTTTGCGATTCCGGTAGCAGGAGAATTATTCGGTGACAGTAAAACTGCCATGTGGGCACTTGTTATCGGAGCCGGTGTGTGTATGACAGCTTCCGCTTACTTTGGTATAGATTCTCTGACGGTGATCAGCTATATTGCAGTGCCGCTGGTAGCAGTACTCGGTACAGTGGCTATGGTCATGGCGATCCGTCAGGGCAACGGAACGATCGTGGATCAGTTCGCCGTATCCAGCGGTTCGCTCACCGTCGTTGGCGGTGCCGGTCTGGTTGTGGGATCTTTCGTATCCGGTGGAACTGCAACCCCGAACTTTACCCGATTTGCCAAAGATGCGAAGACAGGAACGATCGCAACGGTCGTGGCATTCTTTATCGGAAACTCCCTGATGTTCTTCTTCGGAGCAATCGCCTATATTTTCGTAGGCGGAAATGATATCTTCGAGGTTATGATCCGTCTGAATCTGTTCTACATGGCAGTTCTGGTACTTGGTCTGAACATCTGGACAACCAACGACAATGCCCTGTATACTGCCGGTCTTGGTCTGGCAAATATCTTTCATCAGAAGAAAAAACCGATGGTTCTGGTATCCGGTATCATCGGAACTGTGCTTTCTGTATGGCTGTATTATAACTTCACAAAATGGCTGAACATCCTGAACTGTACGCTGCCGCCGGTAGGTATCATCCTGGTACTTTCATACTTTATGAATAAGAAAGAGTATGAAGATCCGACCGCGAAACCTGCAGTGGTCAACTGGTTCGCTGTAGGCGGTGTGATCCTGGGAGCTGTTGTGGCAAATGTTGTAAAATTGGGAATTGCTTCCATTAATGGTATGGTGGTAGCAGCTGTATGCTATCTGATTGGCCAGGGAATTACCAAAAATAAATAAAAAATATAGAGAAAAATACAAAAAACCGTTATGTTGTACGAAAAACCGTAGGCATAACGGCTTTTTTGGTATACAATAGAGCGTAGAGTCTGCGAGAAGATAATATGGAGGGTTACATAATATGGAACAGGAAAAAATCAATCGATTGCAATGGATCCTTGATGATGCAGTGGCAAGGGGAGAGATCCCGGGCGCGATTCTGATGGTCAGAAAAGAAGGGAAGGAAACCGTGTATCTGGAAAGCGGTTATGCGGATATCGAGGCAAAAAAGCCGGTGTCGAGAGACAGTATTTACCGTCTCTATTCTATGTCCAAACCGATCACCGCAACTGCAGTGATGATTCTGGTGGAGCGGGGACTGATCGATCTGGCAGATCCGGTATGTAGATATCTTCCTGGATTTTGTGGACAAATGGTGGCTGCAGCAGACGGACATGTGGAAAAGCCATGGCGGGATGTCACGATCCAGGATCTGGTGAATATGACCTCCGGTCTGGTCTATGACGGCAATCATCTGACCGGAAAACAGACGGAAGCCTTATTTACCGAGGTGATTCAGGGACTTGATGAGGGAGAAGGAGGAGCTTATGGTACGGTGGAGATTGCCAACCGTCTCGGACAGATCCCGCTTGCCTTTCAGCCGGCGCGCTCCTGGTGCTATGGAACTTCCGCTGATGTGGCAGGTGCCCTTGTGGAAGTGGTTTCCGGTATGCGGTTCGGAGATTTTCTGGAAAAAGAGATCTTCACTCCACTGGAAATGGTGGATACAGGCTTCTGGGTACCGGAAGAGAAGCAGAGCCGGCTGGTGAAAACGTATGAGTGTAACGAAGGAAAGCCGTCGGTACTCTATACCGGTAATCATCTGGGCATCCGGAATGCGATGGATCGCCGCCCGGCATTCGAATCCGGTGGTGCAGGCCTGGTGTCTACGATTGATGATTATTCTCATTTTGCACAGATGTTGTTAAATGGCGGAAGTTATAAGGGAAAACAGATCCTCAGTCCGGCGATGGTACGCTTTATGACCGGTCATGTGCTGAGCGCAGAGCAGCAGGAAGTCTTTGAACGGGAAGGTATGGCATGGCTGGAAGGATTTTCTTATGGTAATTTCATGCGTGTGCTGGTGAACCCGGGCAGATCCACAACGCTGGGAAGCAAGGGAGAGTACGGCTGGGACGGCTGGCTCGGCTGCTATTTTGCCAATGCACCGCAAGATCAGATGACGATCCTTATGATGACACAGAAAAAAGATTCAGGAACTTTCCGGATGACACGGTTGCTGAGAAATACGATTTATAATATGTAAAAAACATAATTCTGTGGAAGAATGAACAGTTACAAAACTATAAACAAATGGAGAAGATGTGATGAAAAAAAGAGAATCATTTAATACCCGGTGGGGATTTATCCTGGCGTGCATCGGTTCGGCGGTGGGCATGGGAAATATCTGGATGTTTCCCACCAGAGTATCGTTATATGGAGGCGGAGCATTTCTGATTCCGTACTTTATCTTTGTGGCGCTGATCGGATTTACCGGGGTGATCGGAGAGATGACATTCGGACGTGCAACGAGATCCGGTCCGATTGATGCGTTCGGAATTGCCTGTGAGAGAAAAGGAAAAAGAAAACCGGGAGAAGCACTGGGGCTGATCCCGGTGGTCGGCTCGCTGGCGATGGCGATCGGCTATACGGTCGTTATGGGATGGATCTTAAAATATACGGTCGGCGCATTCACCGGGGCGACACTGGCACCGGCTGATGTGGACGAATTCAGTGCTGTGTTCGGTTCGATGGCATCTGCGTTTGGCAATACAGGCTGGCAGGTTGTGATCCTGCTGACAGCTATGGGGATCCTGATGTTCGGTGTCGGTGGCGGAATCGAGAAAGTCAATAAAGTGCTGATGCCGGTATTTTTCCTGCTGTTTGTGGGACTTGGCATCTATGTGGCATTTCAGCCGGGGGCTGTGGACGGATATCACTATATTTTCCGTGTGGACGGCAAGGCGCTTGGCGATCCGAAAACGTGGATTTTTGCCCTGGGACAGGCATTTTTCTCCCTCTCGGTGGCGGGAAACGGAACGCTGATCTATGGCTCGTATCTGCCGGATGAAGAAAATATTCCGGCTGCTGCGGGAAGAGTGGCTTTCTTTGATACACTGGCTGCGATGCTGGCAGCTCTGGTCATCATCCCGGCGATGGCAACCACTGGCGCGCAGCTTGACCAGGGCGGTCCGGGACTTTTATTTATCTTCCTGCCAAACCTGATCAAAAATATGCCGGGAGGAAAGATCATTGTGATTATTTTCTTTGTTGCTGTATTATTCGCGGGGCTGACCTCCCTGATCAACCTGTACGAAGCACCGATCGCAACGGTTCAGGAGAAATTCCATCTGGAGAGAAAACCGGCATGTGCGGTGATCGCGGTGATCGGCGTGATAGTTGCCATCCTGATCCAGGGTATCGTATCCGGCTGGATGGATGTGCTTTCTATCTACATCTGCCCGCTGGGGGCCGGACTGGCTGGTATCATGCTGTTTTGGGTATGCGGAAAAGAGTATGTGGAAAAACAGGTAAACAAAGGACGAAGTAGTCACCTTACCTCCTGGTTTTACCCGATCTGTAAATATGTTTATGTGCCGGTGTGTATCCTGGTGCTGGTTCTTGGGATCGCGCTGGGAGGTATCGGATGAAAAAAATACTTCTGATAGCGACAGGTGGAACCATTGCATCCAAATATACGGAACAGGGACTTTCTCCGCAGATCTCGGCGAATGAGCTTCTGGAGTATGTTCCTGCTGCGAGAGAATTCTGTACGATCGATACGGAAGCGCCGTTTTCTCTCGACAGTACGAATGTGTGTGCGAAACACTGGGCTGCACTGGCGGAACTGATTGAGAAAAAGTATGAGTATTATGATGGATTTGTCATCTGTCACGGGACAGATACGATGGCGTATACCGCGGCGGCGCTTTCTTATCTGATCCAGAACAACCGGAAACCGGTCGTTGTGACCGGTGCACAGAAACCCATTGATCTTGCGATCACAGATGCGCGCTCCAATCTTCTGGACAGCCTTCGTTTCGCTTCTCATCCGCGGGCACACGGGACGGTCATTGTTTTCGGCGGCAAAGTCATCGCAGGAACCCGTGCAAAAAAAGAGTTTTCGAAAAGCTATAATGCATTTTCGAGCATTAACTATCCGGATATCGCGGTAATCCACGATGACAGGATCGTCTTTTACATTGATGATAAGGAACAGTCTACGAAACTGTTGCAGTTCTATCATGAGATGGACGACCGTATTTTCCTTCTGAAACTGATCCCGAGCATCGATCCGCTGGTGCTGGAAAATCTGGCGGATTCCTATGATGGACTGATTCTGGAATCATTTGGTGTAGGGGGCTTGCCGGACTATGGAAACCATGACTTTGCAGCAATGATCGAAAAATGGACATCTGCCGGAAAACTGGTCACAATGTCCACACAGGTGACCCATGAGGGAAGTGATATGGGAATCTATAAAGTGGGAAAAACAATCAAAGAGAATTTTGAGATCTTGGAGTCCTACGATATGACACTGGAGGCTACAGTAACGAAGATGATGTGGATTCTGGCGCAGACGAGGGATTTTTCGGAGTGCAAGAAGTTGTTTTATACGACGATTAATAAAGATATTTTGTTTTGAAGGAACCAATGGGGACGGAGAAAAGTGGCTTTTCAAAGCCACTTTTCTCCGTCCCCATTGGTTTTTCGGTAAGCCCCCGGTGTCGTATGCACCTCTTTCCGAAATACCTGCGAAAAATAAGACTGGGAAGAGAATCCGACGGACTGTGCAATCTTGGCAATCGGCAGATTGCTGTGCGTCAGAAGTTCCTTTGCCTCATCAATCCTCCGGTTGATCAGATAACTGATCGGAGATACTCCTTTATAGCGTGTAAAAGCATGAACCATATAATATTTATTCATATATGTCAGCTCACTCAGGGTATCCAGATTGATCTCCTCCGCGAAATGCTCATCGAGATACTGTTCAATAAAATGACATTCCCGCGAAAGTTTGTCTGTGGTGGAGAAATCCGGGGTGGCGATGGTGTTGCGGTCGACCAGCTGGATCAGGATCTCAAGAAGGTTCTGACAGATGTTGATATAATTTTCCTTTTTTTCCCGGAGCTCCTGGGTCAGGGTCTGGGTGTAAAAAAGCATTTCTTTTCGGTTGGAACGAAGATTGCAGATCGTGTATGGCAAAAATGTATTGTTGGCAGAACGAAAAGAGATTCCGCCCAGTCCCAGAACGATATATTCCAGAGCATTTTCCCCGTGGCTGAACTCCGTATGTGTCACGTTCGGATTGATCAGTACCAGGTCGTCTTCTACAACCGGGAAAGAATCATTTTCTGTCTGAAAAACACCGGTTCCGTGAATGACATAAAAAAGTTCGGCGAAAGCATGGGAATGAAGAATACTCTGCCAGTTCCGGTCATAGCGGGATTTGCTGATATAGAGAAGCCGGATGTCCAGCCGTTCGCTGGATAAGGCTTCTTTTTCAGGTGCGGTAAATATATAGCGATGATATGCCATGCGTTCCTGTTCCTCCTTTTTTATGTGCAAAATGCGAAAAAGTATAGAAGAAGTATAAAATGTGTTATATAAATTTACAAGAAATTATTTAGGATAAAGCAAGAAAACTAAAAAAATAGACAACATAGAGATATAGAAACCGACAGAAGTGTGATACGATGCAAGTAGAACCAATAACCAGACAAAAAAGATAAGGAGGAAATCATGAAGGAGAGAACAAAGAGATTGCAGGCACTTTTCTGTGCACTTGCAGTAACGGCAACTTCTGTTGGCTCACCGTTGGTATCGGTCCCCGTATATGCGGAGGAAACACAGGGAGCAGAAGATACTTCTGAACATCCGGAAACAGAGAACGGAAAAGCAACAGATACATCAGACAATGCGATATCAGAAAGTCCGGATCAGGTAGAGAAACTGATACCGGAGAATCCGAATCCGGAGCCAGTGACAGAGGACGAAGGGGATAGCAGTCAGAAAACAACAGTGGCGGCAGAAGCGGCACAGACGCCGCAGGCAGCAGCGGTGCAGGAAGCACAGATACAGGAAGCACAGATACAGGAAGCCGAAACCGTAACGCCAAAAGAGAGCACTCTGACAGTAAAAATCAACGGAACCGCAGCGAGCGGAGAAAGTCTGGAAGCAGCAGTGACCGCAAGCGGAACGGAAGCTGCCGCAGTGACCCGTCTCGATCTGATATCCGGTACGATCACACAGGCAGATCTGGCATATATCACAACCCTGACCAGTCTGCAGGATTTTCATATGCAGCTGGGAAGCGGACTGAAACTGATCGGAAAGACCGGAAGTGCAACGACAGTGCTCGGAAAAAATACCGCGGTACTGAATTTTGCACCAAAAGCATCCGGAAGTAGCAAGGGTGCGCTCAGATCTGTGGAACTTGGCGGCGTGACCGAGATCCTGACCGGCGGAATCGTTTCGGACTCGATAGAAACGATCAGCATGCCGGATGTTGTGAACGTGGGCATGAATGCGTTTAAGGGATTCGGATGGCTGGAGAGCATCTCACTGCCAAAGGCAGAAACCATCGGTTCGAGTGCATTTTTTAACTGCACCAGAATGACCAGTATCACACTGGAATCCGTAAAAACACTGGAAACAAGCAGCTTTGAAAATACAAACAGCCTGACAAAACTGACCTTACCGGCAACCATCCAGACGATTAAAAATATCAAATTTGGTACGGCAAGCCAGGGAAATAAAGTGGGAACCCGACTGGTGATGAAAGGCATGACACCGCCGAAAGTGACAAAAGGAGCATTTTCCGGGATTTCTCAGAACAAAATCTCTACTGTGACTGTACCGGTAGGTGCTCTCGATGCATATCTGGCACAGATCAATGCAGAAAACAGCTCTGCGGGACTGATCAGCAAAAGAGAGACGATGTGGAACAATCTGTACCTGAGAGAAGAGGGCAGTTATGCAGTAGAATATTACAGCGAGTATGTCACCGGCGTGAAAGTGGCATATGTGAAAGCCGGAGAGGGAGTCACCGCAGAAAAAGTGGCATCTGCGACGAAAGCAGGAAATATTTTCAAAGGCTGGAATACAAAGAAAAACGGAACGGGAGAAGCTTTCGGAGAGGGAAGCGTACCGACCGATGATATCACCGTGTACCCGGTATTTGCAGCAGCATGCACGATCCAGATACATCAGGAAGATGGAACCACAACAAAACTGGAAGTAGAGAAAGGTCAGGCGATCGGAGAAAACCTGCCTGCAGCACCGACAAAAGAGGGATATCTCTTCAAAGGCTGGAACACCAGCGCCGACGGAACCGGAACGACGGTGACTGCGGATACGATCATTACAGAAAATATGGATATTTATCCGGTTTACGAAGAAAATCTGCCGGATGTTATTAAAGTTCTGGTAAATGGCATCAGCGTGGACGGTTCAAGCCTGGAAGACGCGATCAAAGACAGTAAGGTAGCAGTAGCCGATGTGACGAGCATCGAACTGGTATCCGGGGAGATCACACAGAACGATCTGGCATATCTTGCACAGATAACGAACCTGAAAAAATTCACGATGCATCTGGGTGAAGACCTGATCCTGCACGGAAAAGACGGCAATCCGACAACGGTACTGGGACCAAACAGTGCGGTACTGAACTTTGCACCGAAGGCAGCAGGAAGCAGCAAGGGAGAACTGAGAGAAGTGCACCTGGAAGGTGTGACGGAGATTCAGAAGGGCGGAATCGTTTCGGACTCGGTAGAAACGATCAGCATGCCGGATGTTGTGAATGTGGGCGCGAATGCGTTCAAGGGATTTGGATGGCTGGAGAGCATCTCACTGCCAAAGGCAGAAACCATCGGTTCGAGTGCATTTTTTAACTGCACCAGAATGACCAGTATCACACTGGAATCCGTAAAAACACTGGAAACAAGCAGCTTTGAAAATACAAACAGCCTGACAAAACTGACCTTACCGGCAACCATCCAGACGATTAAAAATATCAAATTTGGTACGGCAAGCCAGGGAAATAAAGTGGGAACCCGACTGGTGATGAAAGGCATGACACCGCCGAAAGTGACAAAAGGAGCATTTTCCGGGATTTCTCAGAACAAAATCTCTACTGTGACTGTACCGGTAGGTGCTCTCGATGCATATCTGGCACAGATCAATGCAGAAAACAGCTCTGCGGGACTGATCAGCAAAAGAGAGACGATGTGGAACAATCTGTACCTGAGAGAAGAGGGCAGTTATGCAGTAGAATATTACAGCGAGTATGTCACCGGCGTGAAAGTGGCATATGTGAAAGCCGGAGAGGGAGTCACCGCAGAAAAAGTGGCATCTGCGACGAAAGCAGGAAATATTTTCAAAGGCTGGAATACAAAGAAAAACGGAACGGGAGAAGCTTTCGGAGAGGGAAGCGTACCGACCGATGATATCACCGTGTACCCGGTATTTGCAGCAGCATGCACGATCCAGATACATCAGGAAGATGGAACCACAACAAAACTGGAAGTAGAGAAAGGTCAGGCGATCAGAGAAAACCTGCCTGCAGCACCGACAAAAGAAGGATATCTCTTCAAAGGCTGGAACACCAGCGCCGATGGAACCGGAGAAACTGTGACTGCGGATACGGTGATTACTGAAAATATGGATCTTTACCCGATCTTCGAGGAAGACATTCCACCGGTAGTGGAAGTACGAGTAGTATTCGATGTGGATGGACAGAAGAGCGAAGTGAAGGTAGTGAAAGGAGAGGCAATTGGAAGTAACCTTCCGGTGAATCCAGAGAAAGAAGGATATACCTTTAAGGGTTGGAATACCAAAGCGGATGGAACTGGAGAAGCTGTGACCGCGGAAACTGTAGCGACGGACGAGATGGAAGTATATGCAGTATTTGAGCAGAATCCAGCACCGATTGAAGAAGTGAGAGTAATCTTCGATGTAGACGGTGTGAAGAGCGAAGTGAAAGTAGTCAAGGGAGAAGCAATTGGAAGTAAACTTCCAGCAGCCCCAGAGAAAGAAGGATATACCTTCAAAGGCTGGAATACCAAAGCGGACGGAACCGGAGAAGCCGTGACTGCGGAAACCGTAGTGGCAGATGAAATGGAAGTATACGCCGTATTCGAACAGAACCCAGCACCAATTGAAGAAGTCAAAGTTGTTTTTGACGTAGACGGTGTGAAGACGGAAGTGAAAGTCATTAAAGGAGAAGCAATCGGAAGTAACCTTCCGGTAGATCCGACAAAAGATGGCTACACCTTCAAAGGCTGGAATACAAAAGCCGATGGAACGGGAGAAGCTGTGACCGCGGAAACTGTAGTAACGGATGAGATGGAAGTATACGCCGTATTCGAACAGAATCCAGCACCGATTGAAGAAGTCAAAGTTGTTTTTGACGTAGACGGTGTGAAGACGGAAGTGAAAGTCATTAAAGGAGAAGCAATCGGAAGTAACCTTCCGGTAGATCCGACAAAAGATGGCTACACCTTCAAAGGCTGGAATACAAAAGCCGATGGAACGGGAGAAGCTGTGACCGCGGAAACTGTAGTAACGGATGAGATGGAAGTATACGCCGTATTCGAACAGAATCCAGCACCGATTGAAGAAGTCAAAGTTGTGATCGACGTAGACGGTGTGAAGAGTGAAGTAAAAGTCATCAAAGGAGAAGCAATCGGAAGTAACCTTCCAGCAGATCCGACAAAAGAAGGCTACACATTCAAAGGCTGGAATACCAAAGCGGACGGAACCGGAGAAACGGTGACTGCAGATACGCTGGTAAGTGACGATCTGGAAGTATATGCAATCTTCGAGAAGACTGAAACCCCGAAAGATCCGGAGAAACCGGATCCGGGAAAAGGTGATGATACGAAGAAACCGGAGACCCCAACCCCAACCCCGACACCGACCACGACTCCAACCAACACCAACACAACCAAAAAGAACAACACAACGACAGGTACCACAACACCTGCATCCAAAACAACCACAACAGCGCAGACAGCCAAAACGGTGAAAACAGCCGATGCCACACCACTGGCATCCACCGCAGCCGCAGGAGGACTCTCTCTGCTCGGCATGCTGACAGCCCTGTTTGGAAAAAAGAAAAAATAATCTGATACTCAACACTCCTGGAGTATAAAAAGAACCCCGCCCCGGATAAGAAGCGAAGCGATTCGCGGAAGATCCGGGGCGGTCTTCGGTGATGCCCTGACAGCGTTCCTACGGTTCGAGGAGCGGAAAGAACAGTGTCGTAGACCTGATAAGCACCGTTTTTCAGATGATCTTTTGAGATACCGAGTCCGACTTTTCCAGGAAAAACCAGCGTTTCTTCCTGAGCTTTCGAATCGAAGTTTCCATATGATATGATCTCCCATAGGTGTAAGCATATTTTGGATAAAAAGATATAATTCTATTGTAGCAAGCCAAAACAAAGAGCACCTACTGGAAACAGAGAAAATTCATATTTTTTGCAACTGTATCATTGACATTTTCCTGTAAAAGAGTTATCTTTGAGAAAGATAATAAAACTATTTTATTAAGTTTCGAAAACTCATATATGGAGGGCATTTCACATGGAAGGTAAGATGAAAGTAGCAGTGATGAACGGTATCGGCAAGATGGGATTTACGGAGCGTGACATTCCGACGCCGAAGGATGATGAAGTTCTGGTAAAGCTGGATTATGTAGGAATCTGTGGATCGGATCTGCATTATTACGAGAGCGGAGCCATCGGCGATTATGTGGTAGAACCGCCGTTTGTTCTCGGTCATGAGCCGGGTGGCGTTGTTGTGGAAGTGGGAAAAGATGTCAAACACCTGAAAGTCGGTGATAAAGTAGCTCTGGAGCCGGGAAAAACTTGCGGACACTGCGAATTCTGCAAACAGGGCAAATACAACCTCTGTCCGGATGTCGTATTTTTCGCAACTCCACCGGTAGATGGTGTATTTCAGGAGTATGTTGCTCATGAGGCAGATCTCTGTTTCAAACTCCCGGAGAATGTAAGCACACTGGAGGGTGCGCTGATCGAACCTCTGGCTGTCGGTTTCCATGCAGCGATCCAGGGAGATGCTCATCTGGGACAGAAAGCAGTGGTGATGGGTGCCGGATGTATCGGTCTGGTTTCCATGATGGCACTGAAAGCCCGTGGAGTATCTGAGGTTTATGTGGTAGATATCATGGAAAAACGTCTGGAAAAAGCCCTGGAACTGGGAGCAACCGGAGTGATCAACGGCGCAAAAGAGGATGTGATCGCCAAAGCACAGGAACTGACCGGCGGGGTCGGTATGGACCTGATCATCGAGACCGCCGGTACAGAGATCACCACCAGACAGGCGATCCATATGGCGAAGAAGGGTTCCACGATCGTTCTGGTCGGCTACAGCAAGAGCGGTGAGATGACCCTGCCGATGAGTCTGGTTCTCGACAAGGAACTGACTTTCAAAACGGTTTTCCGTTACCGCCATATCTATCCGATCGCAATCGATGCGGTAGCTTCCGGAAAAGTAAACGTAAAAGGAATCGTTACTAATATTTACGATCTGGATGATGTACAGCGGGCGATGGATGAGAGTGTGCATAATAAGGCAGACATTGTAAAAGGTGTGATTAAGATTCATCCATAAGAGTTGAAAGACTCGTAAAAAGCAAAAAGTATACAGGTGTCAGGCATTTCTTCGCAAGAACTTTGTAAGAGTGCCTGGCACTTTTAAAATAAAAAGTCGGAATTGACCTATAAATCAGCCGAAATCCTATCTGGAAAATCTCTTGTTTTTTGAGTAAAATAAAAGTAGTGGGCGGCGATTGCGCCGCAGGAAAATAGTTACTGGTCACAGAGTGAACAGTAACGAAAATAACAGGCATGGCGGTCCGCCGGAGAGTGCGGCGGGATGGCCGGAAAAGAGGTTTGAGATGAAAAAATGGACAAGAGTCATGTATCAGCCAAATCTTCCCCTGGAAGCAGGCAGATATGTAACAGCAAGCAAAGAACATATTGCATTATCCCTGGAGGCAGCAACAGAGGGTATGGTGCTTTTGAAAAATGAGAACAATATCCTGCCGTTAAAGAACGGTTCCAGGATCACACTGTTCGGACGCGGAAGTTTTGACTATGTCAAAGGTGGCGGCGGAAGCGGTGATGTAACCGTATCTTATGTACATAATCTGTACGACGGTTTCAAAACCCTGGAAGATAAGGTACAGGTATACGAACCGGTAGCAGAATTCTATAAGAAAAATGTAGAAGAACAGTATGCAATCGGAAGAGCACCGGGTATGACCGAAGAACCGGAACTGCCACAGGAACTTCTGGACGGAGCAAGAGCATTCGGTGATATTGCGCTTGTTGTACTGAGTCGTTTTTCCGGAGAAGGATGGGATCGTTCCAGTGTGGAAT
>ENA-OQRC01001392-OQRC01001392.1-human-gut-metagenome-genome-assembly--contig:-NODE-1392-length-15764-cov-10.432809_pt1 | contig 15764 bp, 10 predicted proteins | sample MGYA00243236_ERZ505102 | MGnify/ENA primary metagenome ERZ505102 (study PRJEB26097, sample SAMN02712089) | human gut metagenome | biome: Gut microbiome | host: Homo sapiens | place: Denmark... | reverse complement strand
TTCCTCGGTCTCGTTCATCTTTTCGGGCTTATCCTTGCGCAGGCAGCGGCGCAGGCTGGCAAGGTCGTTCTTGACTCGGTTCTTCTCGTCCTTGTCCAGCTCCTTTTTGCACTTGGAGAGGGCCTCATCCACCTTGTAAGCCAGCATCTCGGCCTGGTTGTGGAGTTCCAGCCGCTCCCTGCGGCGGGTATCCTCCTCCTCGTAGGCGGCAGCATCGGCCATGGCGCGCTGGATCTCGTTCTCAGAAAGATTGGTGCTGCCGGTGATGGTGATGTTCTGCTCCCGCCCGGTGCCCAGATCTTTTGCAGACACCTTGACCACGCCGTTCACATCGATGTCAAAGGTGACCTCGATCTGGGGCTTGGAGGAGAAGCCGGAGCGGATGCCGGTGAGCTTGAATTTGCCCAGGCTCTTGTTGTCGCGGGCAAAGTGGCGCTCGCCCTGCAACACGTTGATCTCCACGCTGGTCTGCATGGGGCGGGCCGTGGTAAAGATCTGGCTCTTGCGGGTGGGAATCATACTGTTGCGGGTGATGAGGGGGGTGGCCACGCCGCCCAGCGTCTCAATGGACAACGTCAGCGGGGTGACATCCATCAGCACAAGGCCCTGCGCGGCCGCGCCGGTGGCACCGGCCAGCTTTCCGCCGCCCTGCAGCAGGCCGCCCTGCACGGCGGCACCCATGGCCACGCATTCATCGGGGTTCAGGGTGTGGCTGGGCTCACAGCCCAGCAGCTCCCGGACCTGCCGCTCCACAGCAGGCATCCGGGTGCTGCCGCCCACCAGCAGGACTTTGCCCAGCTGGCTGGCGGAAATCCCGGCATCCCGCAGGGCGTTCTGCACCGGCTGAACGGTGCGGGCCAGCAGGTCACCGGTCATCATCTCAAACTGGGGGCGGCCCAAGCTCAGATCCAGATGGTGGGGGCCATCCTTGCCCACCGCGATAAACGGCAGGTTCAGCTGGGCGGAAAGCGCACTGGAAAGCTCCTTCTTGGCCTTTTCCGCTTCCTCCTTCAGGCGGCCCATGGCGGCGGGGTCCTTGGTCAGATCGATGCGGTCAGATCTGCGGAACTCCGCCACAGCCCACTCAACGATGCGCTCGTCAAAGTCATCGCCGCCCAGATGGGTATCGCCGCCGGTGGCCAGCACCGTAAAGGTGCCGTCCTCGATCTCAATGATCGAAACATCAAAGGTGCCGCCGCCCAGATCGTAGACCAGGATCTTCTGGGGGGCTTCGTTGTCCAGGCCGTAGGCCACCGCGGCGGCGGTGGGCTCGTTGATGATGCGCAGAACATTCAGGCCCGCAATGCGGCCCGCGTCCTGAGTGGCCTTGCGCTGGCTGTCGTCAAAATAGGCAGGCACCGTGATGACGGCCTCGGTCACCGGTTCGCCCAGATAGCTCTCGGCATCGCGGCGGATCTTGGTCAGGATCATGGCGCTGATCTCCTGCGGGGTCAGGTCTCTGCCATCGATATGCACCCGGTGATCAGAACCCATGTACCGCTTGATGCTGGACACCGTGCGGCCGGAGTTTGTGGCGATCTGGCGCTTTGCCGCGCCGCCCACCAGACGCTCGCCATCCTTGGTAAAGGCCACCACGCTGGGGGTGGTGCGCTCACCTTCGGCGTTGGTGATGACCACAGGCTTGCCGCCCTCCACCACCGCCACGCAGGAGTTGGTGGTGCCAAGGTCGATTCCGATCACTTTGCTCATAGTGCTTGTCCTCTTTTCTTCGGCGCAGAATATTTCCTTGAATATCTTACCGGTTTCCTATGACGATTTCTTAGAACAAATGTAAAGAAACTGTGTTTCAGGCGTTTTTATCGTCAGCCAGCAGCTGATCGGTCAGCAGTTCAGCCTCCCGCAGCCAGTCGGCAGCATCCGTTTCGCCCTCGGCCTGCAGGATCCGAAACCCCTGCACGGCTTCGGCCACCTGCAGCAACGCCTTTTTGCGGGAGAGGTACTGGGTCTCGTACTGGGCAAGACGCAGGCAGACCTGCGGGGTGTAGGCGATGTCCGGCACCTCCCGGGCAGCGCTCTGGGCGCGGCGGTAGTATTGCAGGGTCTCCGCCATCTCTCCACCCGATGCAGCACAGTCATCCCCCAGGGCGATCATGGCCTGCACTTCCCCGGCCTGTGCGGCCTTTTTCCACATCCGCCGGGCCTGGGTCTTATTCTTCCGGGTACCCCGGCCATAATACAGGCAGTCCCCCAGGGCAGAAAGCGCCTCTGCGCTGCCCGCCTCGGCGGCGGCAGTGTAGCGGGCCGCTGCCTCCGGCCAATCCCCGGCCCGGGCGGCGGCGTGCCCGGCTTCCAGTTCCTGAGCGCCGGGGTTGTCGCTCCCCCGCTCCGATTTCAGCAGCCCGCTGAGCAGGGAGACATCCAGCGTGGCAGAGCTTGTCCACGGGTCCAGCACCACACCATCGATGCCGTCCGTTTCCAGCGCATACTCCATGGCGCTGCGCAGGCTGCGCTCCACCATGGGGCGGGTGGCGCTGGCCTTTTCCGCCTCGGCGTTCTTTACCGAGGTGAACAGCGGCAGATAGTTCCGCTCTTTCCGGGTGTGGAGCAGCCAGGGCGGCAGGCCCTCGGCCCGCTCCTCCGGGATGGGCAGATGTGCCCAGGGGGCGGCCCCGCTCTGGGGGTCCACCGCCGCATCCAGCGGCACCAGCACCTTGGTCTGCAATTCCAGCGCATAGTTCAGGGCGTTCATCAGGCTCCAGAAATGTTCCTCGTTCTGCTCCCGGTACAGCCGCGCCACGGCCTCCTCCACAAACGGGCAGCCTGTGCCCACCGGCCCGTACTGCGGCGCGGTCCGCTTTTTTCCGCTGCCCACCGGCCGGAAGCGCCGACCGCCCATGTTGTATGCCATTTATCTCACCCTTCTTTTTCATCAATAGGATAAGTATAGCAGGAATCCGCAAATTTCACAATATTTTCCCGCAGGCAGCCGAACGCAAAAACAGCAGGCGGCTGCACATGGCCGTCTGCTGTTCGGTTCACTCTTCTGCCGGTTTCGCCGCATCGTCCAGATAGTTCTCGATGCTGCCGATGCTGTACCGGTTCTCGTTGGCTTTCACGCTCCGTGCACTGGCATCGTAGCAGGCTTCCAGAATGGGCATCACTGGCTGCTGGCCCTCCGGGTCGGTCAGATGTCCGATGGCCCGGGCCTCATAGTAGTTGTCGATGATCTGGTTCACGATCCGTTTGCGGTCACGGAGCGGAGTCTGCAGGTTGGCCAGCAGCTCCTGCCGGATGCCGCAGCTGTTGCTGCCGTGGTCGCCGAACAGGATGTAATACTCCTGCTCGATCTCCAGCGGTGCAGCCTGATGCAGATAATAATCCGTCAGTGCCCTCCGCTTCTTTTCGGTGCTGAAGCCCTTGATATCCTCCATGCCGCGCGGAAAGAGTTCCGGATGCCGGATCCACATTTCATAGGGCCCCACCGGCAGGTGCAGAGTATCGAATACATCCAGAAAATCCTCCAGCGCAATGCGGATCTCACCCCGCTCCCATTTCTGAATGGTGCGCTTGTCCCGCCCCAGCATATCCGCAAGCTCCTGCTGAGATCTGCCCGCCACGTTCCGGGCAAAGGCAATGGCTTCCCCGATTCGGTTCCGGTAGTTGGTCATATTCTCTCCCTCCTGACACACACTTGTACACCAGGCATTCCAACGTCTGGCGACATAAAATACTTTCCTCTGATAAAAGGATAATGGTTTGTCACGCCTTCTGTCAAGAGTTGCAAATTCAATCACTTCACGTCAAATTTTTGTTAAATGTGTCATTCAAGCCGGACAGCCGCCTTTTTTGCAGAGATTTCGCCGCTCCGTGGGGCATCCGCCCCCTGTCTTAAACAACGTTCGGGCCATTTTGTCCTTTTTCACCTGCCGGAGGCAGCCGGATGTGTCAGATACACCACAACACGCAACGCAAAATATTTTTTGCAAAAAATTCCTCTTCGGCAAGTTTTTCCCAGCACATCCGTTTCCATACACGCAAAAACCGCCCATAGCCGTCAATAACAGCCATGGGCGGGTGCTTTTTCTTTATGCCAGTTTGTTCAGCCGTACGGCAACGTAGGGGTCAGGGAGCTTGAGCTCGTCAGCAAGGTCGGCTTCAGATTCGTACTTCTCCGCCGCCATGCCCACCACAACGCTGCACACGTCAAAGCGTCCGGCGGGCGAAAGGGCCGTGACCTTGGCTTCTCCATCGGCAATGGCGGTCACCACGCCATCCGCATCCACGGTAACGACACCGGGGTTGCTGCTGACCCATGTAATGGGCACACTGCCGCCGCCTTCCACCGCAACGGCGGCCGTCAGACGTTCCTGGGTGCCCACGGTGCGGAGCAGCAGGTCACTCTTGTTCAGGGTCACCTTGCCGATATCCGAAGTCACCGTGACGCTGCACCGCAAAGCCTGGCCGTTGGAGACCATTGCCGTGATGGTGGTGGTGCCCGCCGCCTGAGCCGTGACAAGGCCCTTGTCGCTGACTGTGGCAACCTCGGGGTTGCTGCTCATCCACTGGTAGACATAGAGGAAGGAGTGGTCGCTGTTGGTCAGCTGGAGCTGGTGGGTGGGGTGCAGGTCATTGTACTGCAGCACAAGACTCAGGCTGGTGGTATCCAGCGTGGGCTTTTTTCTGGCTGCTTCTTCATTTTTGCGGGTCACGGTCACCTTGCAGGCGGCGCGTTCGCCGTGGTCGGAGATGGCGGTGATGATGGCAGTGCCCGCATTGCGGCCCGTCACCTTGCCGTCGCCATCCACCGTGGCAACATTGGAGTTGCTGCTCATCCAGACGATGAAGTAATAATCGCTCTGTCCGCTGGTGTACAGGTAGCCCTTGGGGCGGGGGTCATCATCGGTGATCTCCAGCTCCATCTCGGTCAGCTCCAGTTCCAGCCTGGAGCCGGTTCCGGTCAGGCCTGTCAGCACACCGGGCGCGGCCTGCGCGGGCAAAGGGGCAGCCAGCAGGGCCCCGCTCAGAGCCAGCAGGGCCAGAAGCCGCCCCGCGGTTTGGAATTTCCATTTCATTGGGTCGAACTTCCCTCCTTGTTTCATCCCATGGGATCAAAGGAATGCCGCACACATGGAAAAATTTCGCGTCCATGATTTTTCTCACTATTGATTTATTTTACACGTCCGGCCAATGTGGGTCAAGTTTTTCGCCCAAAGTGCTGTGCTTTCGCACCCGATTTCGTCGGGAATTCCAATTTTTTCCGATTTTTTTGTGCAGAACATCAGGGCCAAAAAGCGCTCAGTCACCTCCGGTGACAGCTTTCCTGATAGGGAGGCCAGGTTCACGCGCTTTCTTCGGTGTAATACTGTGCCTGGGCGTTCCACAGTTCGTAATACTTTCCATCCGGCTCCCCCAGCAGTTCCTCATGGGTGCCCTGCTGGACGACCTCGCCGTGGTCGAACACGGCGATCTCATCACAGAACTTGCAGGCGGACAGCCGGTGGCTGATATAAATTGCAGTCTTATCGCCCGCGATTTCGTTGAACTTTGCGTAGATCTCCGCTTCAGCCACCGGGTCCAGGGCGGCGGTAGGCTCATCCAGCACGATGAAAGGTGCATCCTTGTACAGGGCCCGGGCAATGGCGATTTTCTGGGCCTCGCCGCCCGAGATGGTCACGCCATCCTCGTCCAAATCTTTATAAAGGCAGGTGTCCAGCCCCTTGGGCATCCGGGCCAACCGGTCGGAAAAGCCCGCTTTTTGCAGGCAGTCGGCGGCACGGGCGACATCATAATGCTGGGCCGTGGCAACATTCTGGCCCAGCGGCAGGGCGAACAGCTTGAAATCCTGGAACACCACCGAGAAGATATCCATGTACTCATCGTAGCGGTACTTACGGATGTCGATGCCGTTGAGCAGGATGACACCCTCGGTGGGGTCGTATAGGCGGCAGAGCAGCTTGATGAAGGTGGTCTTGCCGCTGCCGTTCATGCCCACCACGGCCAGCCGCTCCCCCACCTTGAAGGTCATGCTCAGGTGGCGCAGGGCATATTGCTCGCTGCCGGGGTACCGGAACGAGACATCCAGGAACTCCACGGTATACTGGCGGTCGCTCCGCTTTTCGGTGGTCAGGCTGCCCTTGTACATCTTGTTGGGCAGGTCAAGATAGTCATAGAGCGTTTTCAGGTAGGGGGCGTTGAATCTGCAGTCGCCCACGGCGGTGAACAGCCCGCCGATGCCCACAAAAAAGTTGGTGGCTGCACCCACATACTGGGTCACAGCGCCCAGACCAAAGGCCCCGCCGTAGGCCTTCAGGCATACAAAGAGGTAGGCAAGACCCATGAGCAGAGCCGAAGCGGCGTTGCCCGTGGCATTCAGGATGCCGAATTTCCCCTTGCGGGCCCGCTCAAAGGCAGGCATGGAGACGGCGGCGTGATCTTTCAAAAACTCGAACTGGTCGTACATCCGCACATCCAGCGCCTTTTTGTCGTCCCGACATACTCCCATGAGGAAGGCCCAGAGCCGGTTGCCCCAGCGGCCCTCCTCCTCGATATCCGGGCTGCTGATGCCCGCGCTGGAAGCGCACACCGGCGAGAGCCACGCCACGGCTAGGATCAGCACCAGCACTGCCGGAACACAGAGCGGGCTGTTGAAGACTGTCAGCGGGCCGGCGGGCACCCTGGCCGTGAACAGCCCCACCGACAGCACCGCGCCGCCCAGAATACGGAATACCGCCGCGGATACACTGTCCAGCAGCGCCACAGCGTTAGGATTGCCGCCGCTGCAGAAGCTTTCGCTCTGCTGGATGAAATTGTAGAGGTCGTAGGCCTGCTGGCTGTCCTCGTCGGCATAATCCATGGACATCTGCTTTTCCATAAAGCAGTCATGGCCCAGCTGCCAGTTCAGCTGTTCCCGCTCCACGCTCTTCCAGTGGAGCAGGACCGACCGCACCAGCGTGAGCAGAGCGGTCACGCCCAGCACCCACGCCACATCCACGGCAAGGGCCTGCGGGTCCCGCGCGTCCGACAGCTCAGCCACCAGCCGGGCCGAGAACCAGACCACGGCATAGGGGCTGACGGCATCCGCCAGTGCCCACAGCACGGTGGACAGCACAAATCGGGGCGTATTTTTCCAGTAAAAGCGCCAGGCCCGCAGGGTCAGCCGGACGCTTTCCTTCAGGGTCATTTTTTCTTCGTTCATACAGCCTTGCCCTCCTTGTAATATTTGCTCTGCACCGCAAACAGCTTGGCATAGCCGTCGTTTTGGGCCATCAGCTGGTCGTGGGTCCCCTCCTCGGCCACACGGCCGTTTTCAAGGAAGAGAATGCGGTCACAGAAACGGGTGGAGGCCAGTCGGTGGCTGATGAACAGGCTGGTGCGGCCCCGGGTCATCTCGTTGTACTTCTGGTAGATATCATCCTCGGCGATGGGGTCAAGGGCGGCAGTGGGCTCATCCAGCACAAGAATAGGCGCGTCTTTATACAGGGCACGGGCCAGCATCAGGCGCTGGGTCTGGCCGCCGGAGAACTCCACGCCGTCCAGATAGACATCCCGGCCCACATGGGTCTTGATACCCGCCGGGAGGGATGTGATTTTTTCCGTCAGCCCTGCCTGGTCAAGACAGTACCGCACCTTTTCCTCGTCGATGCCGTCCATGGCCTGAGCCACATTCTCGGCCACCGTGCAGGAGAGCACGCTGAAATCCTGAAAGACCGCTTCAAACAGCTTGTAGTAATCCCGGCGGTTATACTGCCGGATATCCTGCCCGTTCAGCAGAACACGCCCCCCGGTGGGGTCAAGGAAGCCGCAGATCAGCTTGACCAGTGTCGTCTTGCCAGCGCCATTCAAGCCCACGATGGCCAAGTTCTCGCCGGGGTGCAGTGTCAGGCTCATGTGGGCGATGGTGTTTTTCTCCGCACCGGGGTAGCGGTAGCTCACATCCTCCAGCTGCAGCTCATAGGGCATATCCAGCCGCTTTTCCAGCGGGATGCCCTCCTCAAACCGGAAGGGTTCCGGCAGCTCGAGGAACTCCCGGATGGTGGAGATGTCCAGGCTCTGCTTGCGCAGGAGGGCAAACTGCTCCATCAGGCCTGTGACCCACTGGGCAAAGCCGGAGGCCGCACCGAAGTAAAGCAGGAATTCCGACACCGGCAGGCCCCTGGTCACGGTGAGCCAGAGCAGATAAGCATAGGCCGCACCGTTGCGCACCAGCAGCAGGGCCAGGTCGATGAGGTTGGCGGTCAGGTAGGCGCGCTCCCGCTTTTCGAGAAAGGCATAGTTGAGCCGCAAAGCAGAATCGTACAGGTCAGTGAGCCACTGCCGCAGGCCGAAGATGCGGATATCCTTGCCGAACTCGCGTCCCTCGGCGGTGTTGCGCAGGTAATGCAGGCTCCGGGTGATCTTTGCCCCCTCCTCCCGGTGGCGGTAGCCCCACTCGTTGATATTCCTGGTGGAAAAATAGCTCACCACAGCGGTCAGGGCCGTCAGGACACAGAGCCAGGGGTTCAGCCCGGACAGCAGAGCCAGATACACCCCGAAGCCGATGAGATTTGTCAGGATATCCGTCCAACTTTTCCAAAAAGCCTCGCCGGAAGCACGGTTGTTCATACAGGCATCGTGGCCCTTCTGATACATCAGACGGAAGGCTTCATCCAGCAGGTTGGCATAGGCCGTGCGGGTGCGCTTGGTGTTGATGCGCTTCAGCAGCTCCAGCCGCACGCCGCACCGGCCAAACATGGTGAGGTGGTCGATGTAGTAGCACAGCGCGGTCAGGGCAAACAGCAGGATGGTGAACCCGCCGATGGCACCCAGCAGCTGGCCCAGCGGCGCGCCGCTTTCCAGTTTGCCCAGCACCGCCGGGCTGATGAGCATTTCGGCAGTGGTCTTGCCTGCCGTGCAGACGGCCAGCAGCACCACCAGCAGCGGCACGCTCCGTCGGGTGTCCCAGGCCACCGAGAGCATGTAGGCAGTGTTCTGCCAGACATTGTATTTGGGCTTTGGCTTTTTGGTTTTCTCGTTCTTTCCCATTTTGGAATCCCCTTTCACTTGTCTGGCAATGATCCTAACACAAAAAATCGCCCCCGACACATTCCGGGGACGAAACGCCTGATTTGGGGGATGAATTGCAGGAACCTCTCCGTCAATGCTTCGCATTGCCACCTCTCCTAGTAGGAGAGGCAAGCCAGTAGCAGCGTGAACTTGGCTCCTCAATCAGGGGAGCTGGCGCGGAGCGCCTGAGAGGTTTACACCTGTGGAATCAATATCTCCGTCGTGAATGCCCCATCCTCGCTGTTGCGGCTGAGGTAGCCATCCAGCTTTTCCACGATGGCATCAATGCGCACCAGCCCGAAGCCGTGGCCCTCGCCCTTGGTGGTGACAAAACGGCCCGCAAGCTTTTTCTGCTTTTTAGTTGCCGTGAAATTGGTGAAGGAGATATAGAGCTGTGTGCCCTTCATATCCATATATACCCGGATGAGCCGCTCCTCCTCGGGCAGCTCCGCACTGGCATCCATGGCGTTATCAAAAAGGTTGCCCAGGATGCAGCAGAGGTCAAGCTCACTCATTTTCAGTTTGACCGGGATATGGGCATCGATCTGCACCGGGATATTTCGGCTCTTGGCAAGGGAGATCTTGCTGTTGATGATGGCATCAGCCATGGCGTTGCCGGTTTTTACAGCCAGATCAACAGTGTTCAGGTCGGTATCCAATGCATCCAGGTAGGCTTTGATGCCGTCCAGATCCCCCTGTGCCGCCAGCACCTTCATGGTCTGGATGTGTCCCCGGTAATCGTGCCGCCATCCCCGCATCTGGCGGTACATGTTGTCCACCTCTTTGTAGTGGGTCTCGATGAGCTCCCGCTGGTAAGCGGCGATGCGTTTATCGAGGAGCTTTGAAAAGAATTTAAGTTTCATCATTAAGTCCTCTCAATGATTGCTCGGTTCAGGGGCTCATAGGCACCCCGGGGCAATGGGAGGGCGGTACCATCGGCCAGCACGACTTCCTTTTTGGTCACACGGCGGATCTGTTTCAGGTTCAAGATCATCCCCCGCCCCACCCGGAGGAAGCCTTCGTCCAGCTGGGCCTCGAACTCACCAAGCGTCCGCTTGACGGTGTAATCCTGCCTGGCATGAACCGTGACGTAATTCTGGTGCACGTCCAGATACCGCACCTCATACAGCGGCAGGCGCACCAGCTCGTCGGAAAGCTCCAGGTTCAGGCACCGGGCGTTGCGGCGGTGCTTTTCCCAGGCACGGTCGAGAACAGCAAAGAGCTTTTCGCGGCTGACCGGCTTCACCAGGTAGTGGAGGGCGGCCACGTCATAGCCCTCGGCAATGTAATCGGAGTAGCCGGTGATGAACACGATCTGCACGGCTTCATTCTCCTGCCGCACCGTTTTGGCCAGCGTCACACCGTCCGTGCCCGGCATTTCCACGTCCAGAAGTAATAGGTCAAAGCTTTTGTCCTCTGCGTAGCGAAAAAGAAAGGCATCCGCCGAGGCAAAGCGCTCACTCTCCACCTCAATGCCACGCTCTGCGGCCCACTGGTGCAGAATGCTGCCCACAAATTCAGCATCGGTCGTGCTGTCATCACAGATCGCGGCACGGTATGACATGGCGGCTTCCCCTCTCTTTCCGTAAACTCTGGGTAGAGTATGACACACTTTCTCCCCGATTGCAACAAAAAAGAAGAGGCTGGCGCACCAGCCTCTTCTTTTTATAACGCTTAATAATTATGCTTCTTCAACTCAAAGTAGCTCTGGGGATGTGCGCAGACGGGGCACTTGAGGGGTGCGGACTTGCCGATGTAGGTATAGCCGCAGTTCCGGCACTGCCAGACCTGCTGTTCCTCACGGGCAAAGACCTTGTTGTTCTTCAGGTTCTCAGCCAGCTCACGGTAGCGCTCCTCGTGCTCCTTCTCAATCTGTGCCACCATAGTGAACAGGGCGGCCAGCTGGGGGAAGCCCTCTTCCTTGGCTTCCTTGGCCATGCGGGGATACATCTCGGTCCACTCGTCGTGCTCACCGCCGGCGGCCATTTCCAGGCAGGTCATGGTGTCGGGGATGGAGCCGCCGTTCAGGGCCTTGAACCACATCTTGGCGTGCTCCTTCTCGTTGGCGGCAGTCTCCTCAAAGATGGCAGCCAGCTGCTCATAGCCTTCCTTCTTGGCCACACTGGCGAAGAAGGTGTACTTGTTGCGGGCCTGGCTCTCGCCTGCAAATGCTTCCCACAGGTTCTGTTCGGTCTTGGTACCCTTGAGTTCCATATTCATGCTCTCCTTTTATGATGCGTAATGTGCGTATCATCTCGCCGCCGGTGACCGCCGGGGCATTCCTTCTGAGAGTATTATACCAGAGTTTGCCAAAGAAATCAAGAATAATTCCTATTTATTTGAGAATTATTTTCAGTTGTGCTGTTTCAGGGCGCAGACCGCAATGCTCAAAGCACTCCAAGCCGCCTGATACATCAGGACAGCGGCCACCGACAGGGTGCCGATGCTGCCCGCGTAGGTCAGCAGAACACCGATGACCACCGAGAACCAGACCGAGACCATCTGCACCGTGGTGGCGCTCGTCTCGGCGTTCTGGGCCTTTTCCGCCGCGCGCAGGCCGCCGATCAGGCTGGCAAAGCCCTTATCATGCAGCATACAGCAGCGGGCCGTCTCGTCCGGCTGGGCAGGGGTCAGCGCGCTGCACTGCTCCTGATCCAGCAGAGTGATCATCCCCTCGGGCAGATGGTAAGCCTCGGTGATGTGGCGGGCCGTCAGGCTGGGGTCCTCACAGGTGACCAGCAGGCGGATGTTCTCCCGCTGCAGCACCTCCAGCCCGCGGGCGGCGTTGCGGCCGCCCACATAATGGAGCACGAACATGGCGTGCAGACTGCCAGAAACAGCCAGATACAGGATCTGCAGCGCGCCGTTCTGGGAGTGCTCATCCTCATACTCCTGCTCGGGCAGGGGAACGCCCTCCCGCTCCATGTACAGCCGGTTGCCGATGAGCACCCGGTTGTTATCACACCAGGCGGCAAAGCCAAGACCGTGGTGGACCTCCAAGTCCTTCACAGGGTACAGGATCTCGGTGCGGTCCTCGATGATCTGGCGGAACAGGCCCCGCAGGGTCTCACAGCTGTGGTTGAGGATGCTGGCCGCATAGAGGATGGCACGGTCGATGCGGCCGCCCTTGAAGATGCGGATGTCCTCCAGATTCACGTTGTCGGCGGTAAAGAGCTCGTCAGCATCCACCTGCACGGTGTCCACACCGCCCAGCTCCTCAATGGCAGCCCAGCCGGGCACCACGGCACCGGCGGCGGCTGCGGTCTTTTGCAGGCGCAGAGACGCGATGCCCGCAACCAGGGTGGAGGACAGCGGTGCACCCATGCAGAGCATGGAGGTCAGGGCTGCGGCCATGCCGTTGGGCCCGCCGCCAAACAGCAGGAACACCAGCCCGCTGAGCACGGCGGCACCCAGCAGGATCAGGGCTGTCTTGCGGGCGCGGCGCTCACTGGCGCGCTCCCCGAAGCTCTGCTCCACCAGTGCCTCGTCCCACTGGACAGGGCGGCTGAGCAGCACCCAGGGATCTTTCTGATCCAGGCTCCGGGCCAGCACCCGGATCAGGTCCTTATCCCGGACACGGAATGCGCCCTGCAGCCCCTCGGGGGATCGGGCGGCGAGGTCGTAGCCGTTTCTGACGGCAGTCAGCAGGACACGGCTGCCCAGCAGGGCCAGGAACAGGCCCAGTGCGGCCACGCCGGAAAGCAGCGTCCAGCTGGAGTTCTGATAGCTCTGGGCGTTGAGCAGGGCGACCGCAGCCTGCACCAGCGCACCGCAGGCGGCCAGCGCCGGCATGGTGTCTGCACTGGGGCGGCCCTTGAGGCCCTGCAGACCATCCCGCAGGACAGGCCAGCCCACAGCCAGCGCACCGGCCAGAAAGAGCAGGTTGGCGGCATAGAACGCCGCCGGGGCGATCACGGGGTCAAGGGAGGCCACAGGGGCCAGCAGCCCCTCGGCAACAAGGCCAAAGTGGAGCAGCACCACGGCTAGGATGCCCTCCAGCACACACCGCAGCGTCAGCTCCGCGCCCATCCGGCGGAGCTTCTCCCCCACCTGCTCGGGCGTTTCCGGCTCGGCTTCCTCTGCAGGCTTCTCCTCAGCCTCCGGCGCGGCAGGGGCCGCTTCCTCAGCAGGCTGGGCCGGGGCCTCCTCTGCCGGGGCGGCAGGCCGGGCGGGTGCTTCGTCCTCTTCCAGTCCCATCAGCGGCAGGCTCATGCTGTCGTCCTTGCTGGGGGCCTCGGTGCGGGTAGGGGCCTGCGGCTCGTTCTCGTCCGCGCCCTTGCCAAAGAACTGGAACGCCGTTTCCGGTTCCGGCTCAACCTCTGGCGCGGCTTCCGGGGCAGACTTCGCCTGCTTTACCGACTGATCCTCGGCAAACACCATGGGGATGGCCGGGCCCTCAGGCGCTGCGGGAGCTTCCGGCTCCACGGCCAGCACCTCTTCGGGGGCATCCTGCACCTCCTCCACCGGGGCGGACTTAGCAGGCTTGGGGGTGCCATAGAGCATGGCCTTGAGTTCGGCCATCTCTGCATCCTCCTGCTGCTCCTGCGGGGTCAGGGGTTCCTGGCGGCGGGGCGGCTCCGGCTTTTTCTCGGGCTGGGGTGCGGGCCGGGGTTCCGGCTTCGGCGCTGCGGGGGCTTCCGGCGCGGTGGGCAGAGCCACAGGCTCTGCTTCCTCCAGCTCTCCGGGCTCCAATGCCAGCTCCAGGCCGGCCTCGGCTTCTTCCTCATGGCCCAGCACGATCTCACCCGTGGGCGGCAGCTCATTCTGCACGGCCGGGGCGGCGGCAGGCTCCTCTTTGTCCTTTTCGCGGTGGAAGAGCTTGCCCAGCAGGCTGCCGGTATTCTCCTTTTCCTCATCGCGGCGCTTCATCTCTTCGGGCACCTGTGCCACGCTGGTGCTGAAAAACGTGCGGAACTTCTCGTTCTGCGCATCGATCTCTTCCTGTGTCAGCTCTTTGCGCTTATCATCCTTTGGCATCCTAGTCCCTCCCTGTTCTGGTCACGGCGGTCTGGCCGCTGTTTCTTACTCTGCGGCGCGCTGGCTCTGGATCTCGTACAGGATGATGCCAGCTGCCACCGAGACATTGAAGCTGTCCACACCGGTGCCCTGAGCGGCCATATCCAGCCGCACCACACCGTCACAGAGCTTTTTCACCAGCTGGGATACACCACTGCCCTCGCTGCCCAGCACCAGTGCGATGGGGCCGGTCAGGTTGTTCTTGCGCAGGGGCACACCGTCCATATCGGCACAGTAGACGAACACCCCCTGATCCTTCAGGCGGCGGATGGTCTCGCCGATGTTGGCCACGCGGGCCACAGGCAGGCGCTCGGCCGCACCGGCGCTGGACTTGATAACGGTGGGGGTCACGGACGCGCCACCCCGCTTGGGGATGACGATGCCGTGGGCTCCGCACAGCAGAGCAGAGCGCATCACCGCGCCCAGATTATGGGGGTCCTCGATGCCGTCACTCAGCACCAGGAAAGGGGGCTCCCCCTTCTCTCTGGCAGCGTTCAGCAGGTCCTCCACGGTCACATATTCGATCTCGCTGGCAAAGGCGGCCACGCCCTGGTGGCTCTCGGTGCCGGTCATCAGGCGCAGCTTGTTGGGGTGCACCCGCTTGACCGTGGCCCCGGCCTCCTTGGCCATGGCGGTATAGTAAGCTGCCACGGCGGGGGCCATGCCCTCCGCGATCAGCACGGTATCCACGCCGGAACCGCTCTTGAGCAGCTCGGTCACGGGGTTTTTGCCGTAGACCAGGCTCTCATTCTTGGGCTGCTCCTCCGTGCTGCTGCGGCGGGGACGGCGCGGCATTTTCTGTTCGTCCATTGATGTGTTCTCCTTCCATTCTATGGCAAGGCGGGCCGTTTGAGCCGCGCCATGGTTTCGTTCTGTTTCAGTTTTACTATATTTTGACACTGATACATTCTAAAGTATAGCATACCCCGGCATTCTTCGCAATGTTTGCCGAAGGCAAAAGTTTTCCACATTCAGCAGGCTATACAATCGGTAATTCGGCTCAAATTTTTCCACATGTTGAAAACCCGGTGGAAAATGTTCAAAAATCAAGTTTGTACGCCCACTTTCCGGGTGGAATTCCACAGTTTCCACCGAGTTTTCAACCTCTCAGGTTCGACACGCAAACTTCTCGCCGTACTTTTTGTAAAATTCAAGTCGGAATTATGACAATTTTTTGAAGGGAGATCCAGTGGTTTTTGCCAGAATCTCCAACATCAAAATGCCCAATGTGAATTTGTGTTGAAAACGCCGCGGGAACCGCCTTGATTTTATCCTGTAATTGGGGTATACTACCCTTAGGTTCGTTAAAGGATGCGCAATCTTGTATCCAAAACGGCTTTTTCACCCCAAAATGATTTTGCGGAGGTAATGAATAATGTTGGTAAATGCAACCGAAATGCTGATCAAGGCACGCGATGGCCACTACGGTGTGCCTCAGTTCAACATCAACAATCTGGAGTGGACCAAGGCAGTCCTGACCGCCTGCGAGGAAATGAAGAGCCCCGTTATCCTGGGTGTCTCTGAGGGCGCAGGCAAATACATGACCGGTTTCAAGACCGTTGCCGCCATGGTCAGCTCCATGGTGGAGACCATGGGCATCACCGTTCCCGTTGCCCTGCACCTGGACCACGGCACCTACGAGGGCTGCAAGGCCTGCGTTGAGGCCGGCTTCTCCTCCATCATGTTCGACGGCAGCCACTACTCCATCGAGGAGAACGTGGAAAAGACCAAGGAGCTGGTCGCTC
>ENA-OQRC01001375-OQRC01001375.1-human-gut-metagenome-genome-assembly--contig:-NODE-1375-length-15849-cov-3.734773_pt1 | contig 15849 bp, 12 predicted proteins | sample MGYA00243236_ERZ505102 | MGnify/ENA primary metagenome ERZ505102 (study PRJEB26097, sample SAMN02712089) | human gut metagenome | biome: Gut microbiome | host: Homo sapiens | place: Denmark... | reverse complement strand
AAGTCGTAGTCCTTCTGCTCCTTGGAGACAACAGCGGTGACCAGGCACGTGGTTTCGCCCTGCGTGACGAGCACGGCGCCGGTGGCCTGCTTGGCGAGCTCGCCGGTTTCCAGGCGGTAGCTCTTGCCGTCATCCACCGTTTTCTTCATGCCGTCGATGATCGTCCCGTTGATCTCCGCGTCGGGGTCAATGTCGCCGTCGTTGGCGATCCAGTTGACGGTAACGTCGGCACCACCCTTTTGAACGGTCAGGGCTTTGATCTGCTCATCGGTAGCGCTGTCCTCAAAGGCCAGCACGATATACGGCGTTTCGTCCGCATTGGCATTTACCGTGATCGTCAGAACGTTTCCACTGCCGCGGGGCTCCGCATCAGGCGAATCCGCAGCCAGCATGACAGCAAACTCCTCCCCGTCCTCCAGAGAGATGGCCTGCACCACCGGCTCAACGCCCTTGCTGCTCCAGTCCCATTCCGGGAGTTTTTTGATAAACGTCCCCTCGATGCCCCAGCCCTCCTTGTAGCGGAATTTGGTTTGGAGGACCTTCGGAACGAGCACCCACACGCGCACGCCGAACACGGGATTCTCCGTCTGGGCCATCGCGCCGAGGTAGGCGTCGATGTTATTAAGCGCCTGCTTCATACCCTCGCTGACGCTGACGTCGCTGATCGGGATTTCCGTCTGGCCGCCGACGATCAGTTGGATGTCCGCGCTGCCGAATTTTGTTCCGGCAAAGGGGAAGCCCTTCGGGATCTGTACTCTGCCGTTTACCGTGCCGTTGGCGCCGATGCCGAGATACAGATGCTTCCTGCCGGATTTCATACCCGTACCGCCGAAAGCACCCAATTCAAGAGAGGACTCCAAAGCGAACACGTCGAGGTTTTTGCTCGGCAGATTGACCGTCAGTTCCTCCGAGCCGACGAGATAGACGCCCTGGTAGGGTGTGCCTTTATACTTCCGCTCCTGTCCGGTAAGTTTGAGGGCATAGCCGAAGCTGTCAACAAACTGTCCGTACTTGCCAAATCCCATAATGCCCACGTCGCTTGCCTTGAGGGAGATCTCGCTGGGGCCGAGCACCACGTCGGCCCGGCCCTCGACAAGCTGCAGATAGGCACCCGACACTGCGCCCCGCAGCTTGATGGGCGGGATGGCGAAATAGTTGCCGTTTACCGTAGCGGCCAGATCCTTGAAGCCCGCGCCGCCGCCGGTGAGCCGGCCCACAGGCACCGGCGGGATCAGGAGGATGCCCGGCTCGGCTTTGACGAAGAACCACAGCTCGTCGGGGATCAGCGAGCCGTCATTGGCCCGCTCCAGCGCCAGCTTCGCCTCGGTCTCAAAAAGGTCAAAGACGTTCAGCTCCAGTTCAAAGGCGTAGCGCTCCTCACCCTTGAAGGTGTTGACCTCGCCCTCGACATTGGCAAGCTCCAGCGACAGCATTTTTTCGGTGCTGAATTCGCCCGTGGCCTTTACGCCGTTGACCTTGAATTCGTTCCCCTTCAAGCCGTAGCCCAGCTTTTCCATCGTAAACTTTGCACCGTCGAAGATGGTCTGAAAGCCGATCAAGCCGCTGAACACAAGGTTCCCCGCCGCGTCGGCAGTCGCCTCTTCCAGCTTCACCGTGGCGTAGGGGATGTCTACATAGACGATGGCGGCGTTTTTGGCCGGGTCAATGTCAAATGCAAAGCCCTTTTTTGTGAGGGAGATCCCCAGCGCACCATCCGCGCCGCTTGTCGGCTGATAGAACTTGAAAGTAGGCGCACTCAGGTTCACGCCGCTTTGCTCCACGGTTCCGTTCTTGTGGATAATGAGCTTGCCGCCGCTGCCCCACGTTGCCGTGACGGAGGGCGACAGCAGCGCCGCCCCGCCGGTGAAGGTGAAGTCTTCCCCGTTTTTGCTCTCATAGTCACCGTTGATGAGGGCGACGGGCTCTCCATACCGCTTTTTCAGCGCCGAAAGCGCCGCGTCATCCGCCACGTGTTCCACCGTCATGCCGCTGCCGCTGGAAAAAACGGCCAGCCGCTTGGCGTAGATGGAGGGATCGACCTTGTCCGGATTGGTGGCCACCTCCTGCGTCAGTTTCTTCAGGTCGCGGAAGCCCCAGAGGAAGTGGGCGGAAGCCTCCCAATAATTCTCCGGCGGGTTATCCATCGGGTCACCCGGCCACTTATGAGTGGCTCCAATATAACTCTCACAGCTCACAAGGGAATCCTGCGGTTTGCCGCTGGGCTGGATACTGACAAACTGCGCCAGATCGACACGGATCGGATTGCCGCTGGAACCGGTGATCTCCTTCCCATAGTAATCCGACAGGCCCACAAAGGGATTGGCCCAGGGGTAGCTGTCCACATACGCCTCGGTGATGTAAACGCCGTCCACCTCGCCCCACTGGGAATAACCCTTGGGAACAGTCTTTGTATCCAGATTCTCCACGGGCGCGGTGATGGTGGAACTTTCCGTGGTGATCTTGGGGGTATCCCCCTTCGGCACCTGCGGCACCGTGGTGCGGCTGAGTTTGATGGCGGGGCCGCCCGAAGCCTCCAGCATGGCCCGATGCCCCATGGAGGTAAAGCCATTGAGGTAATAGCCCCACGTAAACCTTGGATCACCCGCAGCAACCTGATCATTTACTTCAACGCAAATGTCGCCGACTGTCACCAGCACGCCCCAGGTGTCCTCCTTCGCCGCTGTCCCGCTCTCCTTGAGCTGCACGATCTCGTAGTAGACCGTCATCTGCGCGGCGACATGACTGTGGGACGAGAGCAGATCATACTCCGCCTTGATGGCCTTCGTGCTTTCGCCGTTGGGCATACTCGTCACAAATTCCATCTTTTTCAGACTTACCACCATGCCCTCGGTAGTCGGTACGCCTCGATTAAAGGTCGTGTAATTGCAGTACGGCGTCTGGCTGTTCCACATACTGTCCTCGTCAGGCTTTGCGGTAGGAACCACCGTAAGATAGGAATAGGTCTCAAGCAGTTTATGCAGCGTCACATGGACGTACCCGTTTTGCAGGGACAGCGAGCCGTCCGCCATCTTGACCTGCGTTACATCGCCCGCCCGGTAAATGTCCCCCGCAAAGGCCACAGCTTCCGTGGGCAGCAGGCCCAGCAGCAGACACAGCGTCAATAACAGGGTGATCGTTTTTTTCATGATGCGTTTCCCTCCTTGTCTGTCTCGTTGTTCTTTTCTCGTTTCTCCCGTTCATGCAGGCGCATACAGACCACCGTCAGGACAGCGGCGGCCGTAAAGGATGCCACGCCCACCAGCACATAGCCGCCTGCGCTGTCGGAGAGCAGCGTCGCGCCGTAGGCCCCCTGCACGGCGATGCCGGGTGCCCCGCCGATAAAATGGGCCAGCGCGCCGGTCAGTCCCAGAGCCAGCACGGTGCACAGCGTTCCCAGCCGCCGCAGGGCCGTCCGCTCCCGCTTTTGGATCAGCCGCAGGGCCGTCTGCTTCACACGCCGGACGCGCTCCGTGGTGTCATACATGCCCCTTCCTCCTTCCCGAAAAAAAGTCCTTACATTACCATAGGGACAAAAACGGAGAAAACTACGCACCGAAAATTGAAAAAATTTCAAAAAAAACAGACCGTCCGACAGGACGGTCTGATCTTAGACTGTATTCATTCCCCGGCCTTCCGCGCCAGCAGCCGGAAGCACAGCGCCGTGGGCAGCGGGACAAAGTAGGCGATGAGCTGAGGCATCCCCCCGACGCTGACCAGAAGGTTGTAGATGGCGTGGTAAATGATGGCCACGCACAAAAGCGCGAACAGGCAGGCCGCCCGCAGGGGGCGGCTGTCCCACACAGGGCGCAGCGCGCCGCCGTACACATTCCCGCAGACCACGTGCATCGCGCCGGTGCCGAAGCCCCGGATCAGCAGAAAGAGAATCTGATCCGCGCCGTTCTGCGTGAGGAAACAGATGTTTTCAAAGGTGGCAAAGCTGGCGGCCACGATGACGGCGGCCAGCCGGAAGCGGGCAAACGTCGGCTCAAACACAGCCAGAAAGAACAGCAGCGGCAGCAGTTTCATGATCTCCTCCACCACAGGCGCGATCTGGGTGGCGGCATTGACGGCGTCCGCCTGATAAAGCCGGGCGAAGAAGGTGTTGAGATAGGCGGAGAGCAGACAGGCCCCCATCCCCGCAAGGCAGAACACCAGCGCGGCGCGATGTCCCCGCTTTAGGGACAGCAGCGCCACCACCAGCGGGGCCGCCATGCAGACGAATACATTTTCGATATAGGTCACGCCTCCACCGCCTTTCGCACTGCGGGCAGAAACAAAAGCAAAACGAGGGTCAGCAGGAAATCGAACCAGAAGTAGGGATTGGTCAGGGTGTCGCTCACCCAGAAGCAGGAGGCCGTCCACAGGGCGTACTCCAGCGCTGTGAAGGCCAGCACCGTTCCGTGAAACCGGCGCAGCCGCCCGCTTTCCGTCTTTTTCTCCCAGACGAGGCCCCGCATCGCGCACCACGCCAGCATCATCGTCAAGCCGCACATGAGGACGTTGAGAAGCAGGTCGCCGTAGGTAACATACAGCCCAAACTGCGGCAGGCAGAACACCGGCGCCAGCCAGCATAGCCCCGTCCGAGACTGCCGCTCCCCCGCGTCGGGCAGCGTCAGCGTCAGGGCAAGCAAAAAGACATAGCTGGCCAGCCACGCAAGGTCGGAGACGTAGAAAACCTGCGGGGTCTCCTGCCGCAGCAGCAGGTGCAGCGTCCAGTAGAGGGTGCCCAGGGCGAAGGTGCCATAAAAGCAGGTCAGCAGAAACCACGGCTGTCTGCGGCTCTTGAGATACGCCCGCAAAGCGGCGCAGAAGCCCGCCGTCACGGCGAGAAACTGCGAGAGATAGTCCCAAAACTCAATCATCGTACCGCTCCTCGTCCGCCGAGTCCCCCTCATGCCCGCGCAGGCGGACGCACAGCACCGTCACGCACACGCCTAACGCGAAGGCCAGCAGGCCCACCACGAGATAGCCAAGGCTCCGGCCGCTGAAAATACTGGCGGCCATGCCGCCGCCCAGCGCCGCGTCGGAAAATCCCTCTGTGATGCCGGGCATGACCAGCGCGAGGGAAACGATCACGACGAAACAGGCCGCCGTACCGGCACAGAGGATCCCACGGGCACGGCGGCGCTGCCGTTCCCGCTCCAGTTCCCTTGCCCGCTGTTTGGCTGCGGCCAGTCGTTCAGCCGTTGTACGCATCCGTGATCCCCTCCTGTTCCAGCCGCTTTCGCAGCGCGATTTTTCCACGGTAAATGAGGTCCGCCACCTGTTTTTCCCGCTTGCCCATGACGGCGGCGGTCTCCGCGTGGCTCAGTCCCTCAAAATAGACGAGGAACAGCGCCTCCCGGTAGTCCTCGTGCAGCTCCGCCATGCAGGTCCGCAGGAGCCGCGCCCGCTCTGCCGACTGCACGGTTTCCTCCACCAGCTCCCGGGCCTCCGGTTCCTCCGTCAGCGCGTCCAGAGAGAAGCAGTTTCTCGCTCTCTTTTTGTGCAGCAGCCGCAGGGCCATGTGCCGCGCTGACTGGTAGAGGTAGGCGCGAAAGCCGCCGTCCCGGATGGCCGGTCTTTTGGCGATGAGATAGGCAAAGGCTTCGATCATCAGGTCCTCCGCCTCGTGAAGGTCGCAGAGATAGCCGTCCAGATAGAGGGTCAGCTTGGTGCCGTAACGCTCCATAAGCGCACCCAGGGCGTCCTCGTCGCCGTCGAGGTAGCGGCGGTATAATGCTTCGTCTGTCATCCCTCCGCCGCCTCCCTTCGCCGCGTTTTTCATGATTATAACACGCCCCATGCGCCCTTGTCGATAGAATTGATATACCCGAAAGGCTCCTGCCATCAGTTCCATGCCCCAGGTCATCGCCGCCCGCGCCAGCAAAAAGCGGATAAAACGCTTGAAGGCCAATTCCGGTTTCTTCATTTCCGCATTGGACGTCTTTTACCTACCATCTCTTGACAGTAGGTAATCATTCTTTGCCGATGCGCAGCGTAGCGAAACGTTCCGTTGTGTTGCAGCACAGTAGTCACAGGCAAAAAGGAAATCCTGCCTCGCTTCGGAAGTTTGCCATTTATAATTTGACATATTTCTGAAATGTATTTCATCTGTTCTGTGTCACAGCTGGGATATATGTCCAGACTGGCATTGCCGATGCGCAGCGTAGCGGAACGTTCCGTTGTGTTGCAGCACACCTGTTTCGGTACTGGTAATTCTGCAAATGCAACCGCAGGCGTTTCAGACAGTGCCTTCGCTGTACTGGCAACAGACAATAGCTCACGTTCCCAGCGATAGTATGTAGTTGGTGTGGTCCCTCTCTCCCTGCACCACTGCCTGACTGACAATCCGCTGCTTCTGCAATCCCGAATGGCTCCCGCCCATTCCTGCAGCCGTGCCTGGTGCTTCAACTCTATGGATGTCATGGCGTATCCCCCCTGACGTTAATAGTGGTGGAACGTTGCGCAACGTCCCACCACTATTATCCCATAGGAGTCTATACGCCGTTAGCTTTGACGGTTACCATTTTGCAAAAGTCGGATGAGTCGGTCCCTGTAAACCGCGCCCCGGCCGGGCAGCAAAAAAACAGCGGGAAACCTCGAATGAGGTTTCCCGCTGCTTGCGTATGAAGTTACTTCATGGTGCGATACAGGAAGGTCACGATCTGGGCGCGGGTGCAGCCGTTGTTGGGGCTGAAGGTGGAAGCGGACGTACCGTTGGTCACGCCGCTCTCCACGGCCCAGGCCACTGCGTCAGCATAGAAAGCATCGGCCGTCACGTCGGTGAAGCCGTTCACCGTGGTGGGCGCGGTGCCCAGTGCGCGGTACAGGAACGTCACGCTCTGGGCGCGGGTGCAGGTGGCGTTGGGGCTGAAGGTGCCGTCGCCGGTACCCAGCGTGATGCCGTTCTCCACGGCCCAGGCCACAGCCTTGGCGTAGTAGCTGCCTGCGGGAACATCCGCGAAGCTCACCGTGCTCTTAGGCTCGGGAGAGCCGGCGGCGCGCCACAGGAAGGTGACGATGTGGGCGCGGGTGCAGGAGCCGTTGGGGTTGAAGGTGCCGTCGCCGGTACCGCCGGTGATGCCCTTCTTGGCGGCCCACTTCACAGCCTCATAATAGTAGGCGTCGGTGGAAACGTCCGCGAAGTCCAGCGTCTCGATCTCAGCGAATTCAGCGGAAACCGTCACCTTGGAGGCGGGCATGGTAAAGGTAAACTTGCCGTCGCCCTTGTCCTTCACCTTGATCTTGCTGCCGCTGGCGTCCTTCACGGTCAGGGTGTCCAGCTCATAGCCGTTGTCGGGCTTGACGGTGATGGTCACGGTATCGCCCTTGGAGGCGATCTTGGGGCTGACGGTCACATCGCCGTGCTTGACAGAGGGCACGGAGACGTCATAGCGTCTGGAGGAGGAGCTGGAACCGCCGCCGGAGCTGGGCTCCACATAGGTCACTGTGCCGGACAGCTCAAAGGTGCTGAAGCCATAGATGGTGAACACAGCGCAGTCGCCCTCGATCTTAAAGCTGCCAGCGCCGCGCTTGCTGCCCACGGATTCGTTGATGAAATACTCATAGCCACCGCCGGTAAACTTGTGGAGGATCTGATTGGGAGTGAAGAGCTTACCGTCAACGGTAGGCAGAGGCAGCTTGACGGTGATGGGCTTGCCGTTCAGCATATCGTTGGTGACGGGAACCGTCGTACCCGTTGCAGCGCCATTGACCTTGACAGTGGCAACGGGAGATGCCTCAAAGGTCAGCTTGCCGTTAGCAAGGTCAGCAGTCTTAGCCTCGACCTTGACGGTGATCTCGGTCTCGATCACGTTCTTACCGGCAAGCTGCTCGTCCGTCACACCGGCAGCCTTGGCGATAGCGGCCTTTTTGTCATCGCGGATCGCAGTGGCCACGCCGTCAACATCGGCATTATTGATAACTTTGTTGATCTCAGCCTTATCTTCGGTCTTGATGGTTTCGCTCACAGTCGCATTGGTCGCAGCCGTAACGATGATCGTAGCGTCGGACTTGGCACCCTCCTTCACAGCGAAGGGGTAGCTGCCATTACCGGAGTCCTCAACATGATGCGTGGCGGGCACATAAGCGCTGGGGTCGGAGGTGAAATAGCCGCCGGTGATGGAGATATTCGTAGTTACATTGTGAGTGTGGTTACCATAGGTCTTATCCAGTACAACATCACCAGAAACATTCGCATTACTGATATTAACACTTATTTCCTGCTCATAGTTCGTACCAATATCATAAATCGCAATTGCACGATGAGCATTACCGTTGATTGTACCACCGTTAATGGTTAAGTTAGTCTTATTGCCATTAGCATTGTCCGATTTATAGGTACCACCCCATACATAGATAGCGTCACCAATCCAAGCAGAACCAGAATAGTTATAGTAGTCCTTCATCGCATCGGCAGTCTGACTTGCTGTCATGCCGTTAATAACGCCGCCGTTAACAGTGATCTGACCCATGCGGGCAGAAATACCACCGTTGATAACGCCGCCGTTGATAATCAACGTTTGTTGACCCGGCATATAAATAGCTTCACTCGATTTGGAGGTCAAAGTACCACCGTTTACGGTAAAGTTCATATCGCCGGTGGTATTGTTTCCGCTCAGTACAGCAAACGAAGAAGTCAGCGTACCACCATTGACAGTAATCTGGCCGCCGTTCTTTGCATAAATGCCGTAATCCTTATCGCTATTGACTGCGCCGTTTTCAATGATCAGTTCACCGGCATCAACCATAAAGGGTGTCTTTTCACAAGTCACCGTGCCATTTCCGGTAACGGTCAGTTTACCCTGCACAAGTATGCCAGCATCGGTGGGAACCGTCAGCTTCTTGCCGTTCAGATCAAGGGTGATGGTCTTGCCAGCAGGAATGGTAATATCCGCAGTCACATCTTTCAGCAGGGTGACGGTCTCGCTGTCCTTGGCATTTTCGATGGCCGCCGTGAGAGTCTCATACCTTGTCTCGCCGATTCGCGCGACATAGGTGACTTTCTTGGCGGTGTAAGTACCGTCGGCGTTCTTCGTGGAGGTATAGCCCTCAGGCAGGAAGTTGGTATTCACGCCCTCCGCCTTGTTGTTGGCGGGATCGAAGCCCACGAACGTACCGCCGGTGACCTCAATATTGGCCTCCTTAGACTGATAGTGCTCATCCTTGCAGTTCAGCGTCCATTCAGGGGTAGCGCCCTCATAAGTGCCGCCCTTGATGTAGGCAGTGCCGTACTCAACATAGATCAGATCGAAGTGGTTATCGCTGGTGTTGGTGATCTGCTGCTTGTAAGTGCCGCCTTCGAGAGTGACCTTGGCAATGGGAGAACGCACCCACACTACCATGGCTGCATGGTTGTCCTCAACAGCGGTAACAACGCCATCACCCTTGATGGTCAGGTCGCCCTTCGCCGTCACATAGAACAGGCCGCTGATACCGCTGCCGGTGATGTTGTGGCCGTTCAGGTCGATGGTAACCGGGTTTTCACCATTGACCGTGTAATAGGATTTGGTGTTGATATTCTTCAACAGGGTGATGGTCGCGCCGCCCTTCGTGGCCTGAGCCGCCGTGATAGCGGACTGCAGTGTGTCATACTTGACACCGTTGATCTCCGCGACGGGGTTTTCCTTCCCCACCTTGTACATGCCTTCGCTGTTCAAGGCTGCCACATAGCCGTCAGCCAGCGTCGCGCCGTTGGCAGCGGGGTCAGTGGAGAAGCTGCCGCCGGAAACGAGGATCTTGGAGTCCTCCGTCAGCGCGGGATAATTCGCGGCCGCGTCAAAGACCAGCGCGGCGCAGGGAATCTGATTCTTGTTGTCGCCGACCCAGCCAGTGCTATTGCCAGAGCAGTTGAACGTACCGCCCGTGACTTTCACAGTACCGGCGCGGGCAACGATACCGGCACCATTGGTGATGTTGAACGTACCGCCGCTGACGGTGACGTTGTCGTTCCACGGTGCATAGATGCCGCAGGCAATGTAGCCCGTGGTCACGATGCCGCCGATGAAGGTGCCGCCCTTGACGAGGATCGTGTTGGGCTTGCCGTCACGCTCGCTGTCGTTGCCGGCGATGACAGCGTTATCGGTGGCGATCAGCGTTGCATTCTTTCTGATCTCAATATTCGCGCCGGTAGACGTACCGGTGATCACCGCGCCCTCGCGGCCCTTGAGCATGCCGGAGTACACGGTCACCTTGGCGTTGTTGCCGACTGCCACGGCCACGTTGCCCGTGGACTCGATGATGCCGGTCTTGCTCGTATCCTGAATGTCCGTCGTGCCGTTGATGAGCAGCGCCGTACCCGTGGCCGTAATGTTGTGGCCAACCAGATTGAGGTGTACCGTCTTGCCAGCGGGGAACACGGCGGTTTCGGTCAGCGTGACATTCGCCAACAGACGCACGGTAGAGCCGCCCTTCGCCGCGTTGATGGCCTCCTGCAGCGTCGCATAACCCTGCTCGTCAACCTTGGCAACATATTCCACCGTAGGCGTGGATTCGCCGCCCTCTACCGGCATCTCGTCCGCCATTGCCGCTGTCGGTAGCAGCGTCAAGGCCATTGCCAGCGTCAGCAAAATTGATAGAAATTTGCGTTTCATACTGTATCCTCCCACAAGTATAAAGTATATGCCCCGCTACCGCTGCAGGGCCGATAGATATTTATAGCATACTCCCCCCGCCCGGAATATGCAAGTACTCTACCGGGTAAATACAGGAAATTTCCTATAAGCTGTCCGAAAAAGCAGAAAAACAGCGGGAGTGCTGACCGGAAGTCACCTCCGCGGCAAAGTCCCGTCGATTTTCATTGCCATACCGATGGAACCGTGGTATACTATTCCCGTTGAAAAAACAAAACAAAGGAGAGATGACCATGGACCCCATCAACGAGATCGAACTGGAGGACTGCCCCGTATGCCGCGGCGCCGGTTATATTGAGGACGAGCAGGGCTGGTGCATGTATGCGTGCTGCCTGAACTGCGGCACGGAGACCGCCCACGTCAGCTACAAGACGCCGGAGGAGCGGCTGGAGGCCGCCCGTCAGGCTGCCTACCTGTGGAACATCGGCAAGGTGATCCACAACGGCATGTGTGACTGATTCCCACGCAAAAAACGCGCAAGTGAGAGCACTTGCGCGTTTTTCCTTTGGCTGATACAATACAGAAAAAGCTTCCGGGAGGAACACAGTATGATTCGTGAGATCTGCAGGGATGAGACGTTTCTCGCCCAGAAGGCCGCCCCCGCCACGGCGGATGATTTGGCCACAGCCCAGGACCTGCTGGACACCCTGACCGCCCATAAGGACGGCTGCGTGGGCATGGCGGCCAACATGATCGGCGTTTGCAAGCGCATCATCGCCTTTGACAACGAGGGGACGTACATGGTGATGTTCAATCCCGTCATCGTCCGGCAGTCCGGGCCGTATGAGGCCCAGGAGGGCTGCCTCTCCCTCTCCGGCGTCCGGAAAACGAAACGGTTCCAGACCATCAAGGTCCAGTGGCAGAATGAACAATTCCAGACCCGGCTGAAAACCTTCACCGGCTGGACGGCGGAGATCATCCAGCACGAGATCGACCACTGCGAGGGGATTTTGATATGATTCTTTACTTTTCCGGCACCGGGAACAGCGGCTACGCGGCCCGGCGCATTGCCGATGGGCTGGGCGAGCCGCTGCTGTGCCTGAATGACCGCATCAAGGCCGGGGGCACCGCCCCGGTGGAGACCGGGGAGCGGCTGGTGATCGTCACGCCCACCTACGCCTGGCGGATCCCCCGCATCGTGGAGGACTGGCTGCTGCACACGGAGCTGACCGGAGCGAGGCGGGCGTGGTTCGTCATGACCTGCGGCAGCGAGATCGGCGATGCCGACCGGTACAACCGCCGCCTCTGTCAGGAAAAAGATCTTGCCTGCATGGGCACGGCGCAGATCGTCATGCCGGAGAACTACATCGCCATGTTCAACGCCCCTCAGGCGGAGGAAGCCCGGCAGATCGTGGCCAGAGCGGAGCCGGACATTGACAATGTGATCGCCGCCGTCCGGGAAAACCGGGCCTTTCCCCCGCCCCGGAGGAAGTTCTATGACCGCTTCATGAGTGGGCCGGTGAATCCCATCTTCTATTCCTGCTTTGTAAAGGCAAATGCCTTCACTGTCGGAAATGCCTGCACCGGCTGCGGACAGTGCGTCCGGCGCTGCCCCACCAACAACATCACCCTGCAAACCGGGAGGCCCGTCTGGGGGCAGGACTGTACCCACTGTATGGCCTGCATCTGCTACTGCCCCGCGGAGGCCATCGAGTACGGCAAAAAGAGCCTTGGCAAGCCACGGTATCATTTTGAAGCGCTGTGAGAGACTTCTGAACACGCAATTGCAGACTATGTGCAGGGCAGCCGCCCTGCGCATAGTTTTGTTGGAACGAAGAGGCTATATTTAAGAGGTTTTGATCTCGCTTTTTCGCGCACTGCCGCCTCCGGTGCGAGCGGAGAAAATCGCGGCAGCTTCCCCCGGCAGCCAAACTTTTTTCTTGCATTTTTCCTCATTTTTTGTAATATTAAACCGTACACCATACACCGATATACAGCAGGAGAACTCTTTTTGACTCCGAGGTTTTTTATGAAACGCGATGACAAGCTGTTTTCCATTGGCGAGATTGCCAAGGCATTGGGCGTGACCCGCCGCATCATCCTCCACTATGAAGAACGGGGGCTGATCGAGCCGGATAAGCGGGATGACGCCACCAACAACCGCTACTACACCATTGACACCTTTACCAAGCTGCGGAGCATCCGCAGCCTGCAGAATCTGGGACTGACGCTGGATGAGATCCGGGACTACTACAACGATTCCACGGATCTGATGCCGCTCATTCGCCGGATGGAGGAAATGCGGGACCAGCTGAATCTCAATATCGAAAAACTGTACGAGCGGGCCAAGGTATCCTCCGCTCAGGTCAAGGAGCTGGAGCTGCCGCAGCAGCTCATATACCGCCGCACCTACCGCAGCGATAACGTGGCGGACAAGACCGTTCTGCTCCGCAACACAGCTCTGGAGGCCATGCGGGTCCACGGTACGGATATCACCCGGCGGATGTACTTCATCCAGTTCCCTATCGACCGCCCGGCCGAGGTGTCCTTCTGCGTGGCCGTTCCCCCGGGCAGTGAGGGAGAATATGTGGAGACCGCAGCGCCTATGCGGGCCATCTGCATCTATCACCACGGTGCGTATGAGGAGCTCCCCGCCGTGGGCCGCCAGCTTCTGGACTACGCCAAGGCACACGGCCTGACGCCGCAGGGCATCCTGCGCCATACCTATCTGGAGGGGCCGCCCCAGCATAAGGACCCCGCAAAGTTCATCACTCAGGTCATTCTGCCAATCGTGTAATGGTATTTCGCACAGCGCCTATCTCCATACCCGCCAGAGTTGTCTCCGGCGGGCACCGTAAAATCAGGCTTCCGCAAGGGCCGGCGGTTCAGAACCGCCGGCCCTTGTATCGGATCTGCGCAAAAAAGTGCGGCTCCCGCCGTCCGAGATCTCGATTTTTTTTGCATATCCGAACGTCCGATCCGGTCGGGGCAGGACGGAGCATTTTCCGCGTATTTATTTTGCACGAAATTGAAAAACCTCCCCTTCTTTTTTCTGCTGCAACTTTTACAAAAGATGAAATGCGGGCAAAAAAGCTGTTGACATTTGGCGTTCACCTTGCTATGATTCAACCAACAAAAACGCGATGACACAGAGTAGTAAGCAGGGCGATGCTCTCAGAGAAGTGCCGGGTGGTGCGAGGCACAGTGCGATCCAACTGCCGAACTGGCTGTACAGCGGCTGCGTTGAACCCCCAGTAAACGCAGACGGGCGCTCCCGTTACAGTGCAGGAATATGATGGTATTCCGTTGAGTGTGTTTCGCGCAATGCGAAGCAAAGAAGAGTGGTACCGCGGAGGGTTTTCGGCCTTTCGTCTCTTCTGCCAGAGGGCAGGAAAGACGGAGGGTTTTCTTTTTTCCTGCCAAACCATCAGATCATTTTGCAGGAGGAACGAATCATGAAAACCCGGACCAAAACCAGAACCATACCCAAGACCCCGTTTTTTGCCGCCTTCTCGGTCGGCGCGGTGCTGTTTTCCGCGCACGCCGGCGGCGGCTTCGCGACCGGCAACCAGGCCAACACCTATTACGTCGGCCTTGGCTGGGCCGGCATCGTGTCGGCCATCGTGGCCATGCTGCTGCTCACGCTCACGATGCGCGAGGCTATGATCATGTACAATTCCCGCGGCCTGACGAGCTATAAGCAGCTGTTCGAGACGCTCTACCATCCCTTTGATAAGATCGAGTGGCTGTTCGAGATCTTTTTCTACATCATGGTGCTCATGGCCGTCGCGGCCGCCATTTCGGGCGCGGCCTCCGCGCTGCGGAGCTATTTCGGCGTGAACTATTATCTCGGCGTCGTGGCCGTCGGCTGCCTCGTCCTGCTCCTGACCATTTTCGGCGCGGGCATCGTCCGCGCGGCATCCACCTATATGGGCATCGCCATCCTCGTCACCGCCATCACCATTTACGCCATCGGCATTTTCAAGAGCGAGTCGCCGCTGTTCACGGTGCTCTCCGCGGACTTCCGGACGACCGGCTTTGCCAATGTCCCCAAAGCGATCTTTAACGCCTTCACCTATGCCGGCTTCCAGTGCGTCACGCTCCCGACCATGATCGCCTGCGGCACGACCATGCGCAGCAAGCAGGGCTGTGCCAAGGCCATGTGGATCTCCTTTGCCATGAACGCCGTTGCGCTCGTGCTCTCCGTGTTCATGCTCATCTGCTGGCGCGGCGTCTACACCGCCGTGGACGGCGGCACGACCATCCCCACGCTCACGGTCTGCAACGCCATGGGCATCCGCGCGCTCACCGCGGTCTATGGTGTCTGCCTCATGCTCTGCCTCATCTCCACGGGCGTGACGACGATCTTCGGCTTCGTCGCCCGCTTTGAGAAGCTGCCGATGTTCCGCGGCATCCAGTCCGCGCCGGCGCGCAGTGCCATCGTGTCCGCGTTCATCATCATTTTGTCCATGTCCATTTCCATGGCCGGCCTCACGAACATCATCAAGTACGGCTATGGTTACTGCGGCTATCTCGGCATCGCGGTCGTGGTCGTTCCGTTCCTGACCGTCGGCGTGTACAAAAACCGCAAGTACATCCGCGAGCACGGCCTTGCGCAGGGCTTCGCCGCCGCGCAGCCGGAGACCGAAGCGGCCGAGACTGCGGAACCCGCCGCCGTTCCCGCCGCGGCGAAATAACAAAGAGACACCTCACAGCAGCACTTGCCGCTGCGAGGTGTTTTTGCAAATACGTGAGATACATGCCTTATGGAGCCTTTATCGACCGCAGCACTGGCGTGTTGACAGGTTTTCGCACGCCTGCTATCATGGCAGTGCCGCGCAGAAATTCTGCTTGCGGAGATCACAGAAGTCATGGAGAAAACGACAGATGAAAATTTATGAATTGGTGCACATGCACGGGGCGGAAACGCTGGCGGATGGCCGCTTCCACTACGGGGATTGCGCGATGCTCGGCTGCTTTTCGTCGGCGGAGCGGGTGGCAGCAGCAATCGAAAAGTATCGCAGCATTCCCGGTTTTTGTGATTATCCCAACGGATTTGTCGTTTTTGCGCACGAAGTGGAAGAGCATGCGGTGCTCGTTTATCTAGCCAATGTCTACATTCACGATGCGGAATATGAATTTGAATATAGCCGGAACCTCGGTGTATTTAAAAATGAAAGTGACGCTCGACTTGCCGTCGAGGTTTTCCGGCAGGATAATTCCACGCGGTGGGAAGTAGATGGTTTGATTGTGGAGTGGAGTGTTGACCAATACACGCTGGATGAAATGAACTGCA
>ENA-OQRC01001354-OQRC01001354.1-human-gut-metagenome-genome-assembly--contig:-NODE-1354-length-16022-cov-5.203357_pt1 | contig 16022 bp, 11 predicted proteins | sample MGYA00243236_ERZ505102 | MGnify/ENA primary metagenome ERZ505102 (study PRJEB26097, sample SAMN02712089) | human gut metagenome | biome: Gut microbiome | host: Homo sapiens | place: Denmark... | reverse complement strand
ATTATCTTTAATTATATATTTCTTATTGTTTTTATCATATAATATACTTAAGTTATTTGCATTAAACTGGTTAAAATTATAAGGTAGATTTACATTATCTGGACTGAAGACTTCTTCACCACCTGAACTTGTTGTATATGTATTAACAGGAATGTCTTTCATAACCAAGAATGTTACCCACTCCTTATCATCACTGTCTTTTCTGTATAATTTATCAACAGGAATATATACAGGTCTTGGTGGTGTTTCTGCAGTCTCTTGAGTATCCATACCAAAGAATATTGACCAGACAACATCCCTGTTTTCATTTGTGTCTTTATATTCACCATCTAATAAACTAGGACTATTAAACCACACGACACAATCAGGAATCTTTACCATAAGATATCCTTCAGAATCAGTCATAAACTTTGCGTTGGCAACAGTCCTTTCCATTGATGCAAATTCAGCATTTGTATCTGCCTTGAAAGAATCTAAAGCATTAGCAATTTTGTTAGTAGATGTGTTTAATGTTGTAATTTTTGAATTTAATTCACCACTTAAAGCGTTAAGAGATTGTCCTACGGAGGTTATTCTATTTTCTTGTTTTGAATAATAGTCAGCAAATGTTGTTGTACTTCCAGCGGTTACAACAATGCCTCCTAAACCTATTTCATTTATGGCTCCTTCAAGTTCATTATCTTTTATATATCCACTTAACAATGCAGTAGTTACACCATCAGTAAGACCTGTTTTCAAATTACCACTGGCATCAAAATAGGTACTTAACCTTGATGTCACATTATTCAAGTCAGTAACAATATCTTTTGTAGCATTGGTTACAGCATCATTAACCTGTTCCTCAATATTATCAGCATTCAAGTATTTTGCGATGGTGATAGGTGTTGACCAATCACTCCATTTGCTTCCGTCAAAGAACTTTTCAGTCCTGTATTCAAATGTATGTGAATCATCGGCTCCCTGGGCGCTTGTTGAACCAGGAAGACTTACACCATTCAAGAGGAATACGGGTATATCGAGTGTATTTGCATAAGACTGAAGTGAAGGCTTTGTATAGCCATTGTAACGATTTGAATCGGCATTGACATACCTTGCATAATGGTATCTGTAACCATTACCACCTTCACCCTTGTCACCATTCTTACCCTGGATGAGAGCATAGACAGTTTCCCTATCAAGAGTTGTTTCATAAGTGTTGTTTCCATCTGTATCAACATCAACAGTAAATGTGAATTTATCTCCGGCAGATGCACCATGTGTATAAACCGAGAAAGGTGTACCGATTAGCTCTTGTTTTGGATTATCCTTATATTGACAGTAGAGTTTGAATCCCTGACTTGGACTATATCCAGAAATAGATGTAAGTTGGGAACCAGTCTGTTTTACAACAGTTATATTCAACCTATCAGGGTTAGTTCCATTCTCTCCAACTAAAACCGCGCTCGCGGATGGAACAATACTGTAAACAGTAGGATGTGTTGTGCCAACAAGGATATATCCTGTCTTTCTTACAATTCCTTCTGTTGAAGTAACCGTGAATACAATCTTATGTGATGGTCTTAATTTACATCCAACGGGTATTGTGAATGTTATATCAATATAATCGGAAACTGCCAAGTAAGATGATGATGTATCACCTTTATGATATGTCCTTGTAACAGTAATACCACTCAAATCATCATTACCATCTATGGCTTCTTCTCCGGCAATATCAAGGTCGGCAATTTCAAGAAGTTCTATACCTTTGTATAATTTTATGGTTGTTGAACAAGTCCTTGCAGTAATGACCTTGTTATCGTTGTCAATTTGCACAGAATCCATCTCATTGGTGAGGTCAATATAAATAGAATCTTCACCATTCTTACCTTCACCATAAACACCAATTACAAAAGGAGTTGTCCATTGCTCTGGTTTTCCACCCTCATATACCTTTTTGGAGATATTCCAAAGCACAGTATATGATGATGTCATTTTAGGAACAGATGTTGTCCAATAATCTTTACCAGCCTCATCACTTTCATTTGTTGGACTTGTTACAGGAGTTATACCATCCTGATTCATATGTGGTGCTTTTTCTCCTGGATCACCGTCTCCCAGTGAGCCATTCGCTGATTCAAGGATATAGTAATCAATAACATCAATGAGTCCTGTTTCCCATACCGTAATAAGATGTGGGTCAAGAGTTTGGGATTTACCATCCAGGAATTTGATTACCTCGACATTAAATAGATATTTCTTATTTGCATCCCAGCCGCATTGAGACTTATCTGTTTTCCAATATTCTGTATTAGTCACAGGTGTGTCAATATCACTAGGACTCATTGTAATATCAGCATGGAAGTATTCGATTACTTCTGTGATTGTGTTCGCGAATACCTGCCAGAGCCTTGCTTCATTTGTGTGACCGGTTTTTGTACTACCCTGGAATTTTGTCCAGGTCTGTGTGGAATGGTCATACTTTCTCCAGCACATCCAGACATATTTGCTATTCGCCTCTGGTTCCATTGGCTCATCAACCCAGCCATAATTCCTGTCACCTGTATCAGATATACCATTTCCAGGAATCACATTAGGTGTGGTTGACCAGTTTCCGTCTGTTGGTTCTACTGGAATCAATGGCGCGGAATAGGTAGATGTTGTTTTAAAGATATATTCATATCCGAAACCATCCTGACCCTTGAATAATTGCCAGTTCCAAGTCTCACCATTAGGGCCGACTCCATCTTCATCCAAAGACCATTCAGGACGTTCACCGGCAGGATAAGTTATGAAACCAACATATTTTGCGGTATTTAGTTGATTGTCTGTGACAAATTCATGTGTGCCGGCAGTTGCGCCATCCTTTGCGTATTTAACCAAAATCTCACTGACCGGACCGGCAGGACCAACAATATTACCAACATCCATCCAGGAGTCACCATCCCATAAAATCAAATGTCCATTAGGACTTGGATGTGTGTCACCAGGTGCCTCATCTGTTGAAGATACTGTTGTTTCATTATAATATTCATCCCAACTTGAACCATTATACTTACACATATAAAGAGCATTACCCAAATTTGGATCACCACAATATATGCCATTAGTATCCATATCGTGTGGATATACAACCGCTAGATATCCTTTAGAAGGGGTAGGAGTCGTCAATGTTGATTTAACCGCATTGAATTTGGTTCTTGCGTTCGCGATTGTATAATTATTATCATCAAGATAAATCTCATATATTATAGGGGTTTTCATATTGATAGATGTACCCGCTTCACCTGTTTCACCCTTCACCCTGACAAGATCCCAATTAGACCATTTGCCATTGGATTTATGACAGGTGGCCATTAATACGGCATTATTGGAACTATCGCCAAATGTAAGTCCAAGACCTGCGCTCACAGCGTCTCTCCAGTTTTTTTCGGCGGTGTCTTCGGTTACATCTCCTGTAAAGAAATTACCAAAGTTATATGTATTCGCCGCCAATGCAAGTATTTTCTCGGCGAGTAAAGATCCGGTTATATCATCAGAACTCCACTCAACCTGGAATTCCGCATTGTCAGTCATTCTTTGAGGTTTCGCCCAGGTTGTTTTATCAAGACTATCCTCACGGATTGTCGCGGAAGTCATCCATACCTGTGGGTTCTTTTCTGTAGGATTTGGTCCGTCTGTCCAGGTATGATTCTCATCAATAGGAAGAGGATTATTAATTGTTCCACTTATACCAGCCTGGAATGTAAGGTTACCCAATTCGGCGGAAGCGGGTGTTGAAGTAAACGCGAACGCCTTGAATGTTGTCAAATTGTATTTCGCCCACAATTTAGGATATGAGAACGCCTCCCATTTTCCATCAACACATTTTCTGATGGAAACATATTGATACTTATATGTCGCGCTGATATTCTCTGGGTTGTCTGTCCAGTTACCCAATGCGGACATATTTGTACTTATTTGAGTCCATACATTTTCATCAAAGTCTTTTGATGGATTTTCCATAGAAGCCTTTACATTCTCTTTATTGGCAACTGTAAACCAACCTGGACCTGGATAGAAGTCATCCATCGCATAGATTGCCTTTGCGGTCATGGAAGCGTTTGTATCTGTGAATACAGTCCACTTGCTATTCCAATCTTCCTTACTTGTTTCATCATCTGGATAACTTTCTGCTGTTTTGACAATGAATACATATTCCACACCATCACCGTCTGTTCCATCCTCTCCCCAGCGTGACCATATAACTGGTGATTCCGGGAAAGTCCAGTCCGCCGCTGATTGATTTTCCGCAACAGCCGATTTACTCCTTGACCATACCCATTCCTTTCTTGAACCTGGTTTATCAGAAATACCTTGAGGATTATCAAACCATTCTGAAGTCCGACCTGTTGAAGGGTCTGTATAAACATATCCATCATGTTCTGTGTCAGAATCTGATTTGGCGTTCTCAACTGATTCAAAGAAATTACATTTAATAGTATAATCTGTACTTGGATTTGAATCATAAGGGAAAGCAGGAAGATCTTCACTCAAGCAATATACAAATTCAACAGTACTACCATCAGCGCCAGGTCTACCCTTTTCTCCTGTGATTCTAAATGGTTCTGACCAATAGATGTTATTACCATTTTCAGCAAAAAGACCAGATGAAAGATATGCGATCTTTCCAGGTACATCTATATTATTATCAGACCAATCTGTCGGAGGTGTAAATGTATCTGTACCTGTTGCCTCATTATAATTCCAATGGCCACCTTCAGGTTTAGATACAACAGTACCTTCATCAACATTACGATAGACCATAAAGAGCCTGGTCTTCATATTATAAGTGCCCCAAATCTTCGGTTCACTGTAATCACCCCAAATCTTCTTTTCAGATTCTGGGTCATTTACGGTTCTACGTATGGATACATATTCAAAAGGATTGTTGAAATTAACATCTGACGGGTTGTCTGTCCAACCAATACCAAATCCAAAGTAATCCTTACCCTCTCCCACATGCTCAGTCCAGAGTGTGTCAAACTCTGCCGATGTCATAACGTTTTGCTTAACCACTTCAGCGGATACAGCTTTCTTATTGTCGGAAGTGAACCAATCCTCATTAGGGAAGAATTCACGCATATTGTAGATGATTCTCTTGCATTTACTGAGATTATCAGTACCTGTTATTTCTGAAACCTTTGGTGGTTTCTGACTGTCCAAAATAGGATTATTCGTGGTTGCATAGAATATGTATTCCACACCGTCACCGTCTGTTCCATCCTCTCCCCAGCGTGACCATATTACAGGTGTAGGCATATATACCCAGTTACCAGGGACATCTTCAAGACCTACTGGAAGACTTCTTTGCCATACCCATTCTGTCTTATGTCCTGAATCATCTGAAATACCCTGTGGATTGTCTGTCCATTTTTGCCTATCGTTTCCGGTTTCCGGCCAGTATCCTTCATTGTCGGAATCATTGACATCATCAAAGAACTTATCTAAAATAGCTTTATATTCTTCTTCTGTCTTACTTCCCTTCTTTGGATATTTAGGTTCTTCATCACAAAGAGCATAAATGTATTCAATATTACTGCCATCGGCGCCAGTTTCACCCTTGTAACCGGTAATTCTGAATGGAGGTGACCAGGTGTCTATCAATTTGCCATCTGTAGAGAATACACCTGATGAAACCCAGGATATTGTATCAGGTTTGTCAATATTATCATCTTCCCATACATTGATATGATTGTTTCTGTCTTCCTCTGTAACACCACTTTCAAATACATCATACTGATAAGGTGTTGTGAGATGGTCTTTATCCTGTGCCAACATCACCTCCCCACTTTTAGGTGTGACATTCCAGAAACCTCCCTGAGGTCGTCTTGGGGCAATATCAGGATTAGAATCATTCTTTACATTACAGTAAATCATAAACACCCTTGTCGCCTGACCATAGGTGTTCCACAATACAGGATCACTGAAGTCTTCCCACAGTCTTTTTCCACCAGTTTCTTCATCCGCGTGAGACCTACGGATAGATACCCACTGATAAGGGTTCATAGGAGAAACCTTGATAGGATTATCCCTCCATCCCTTATCAAAGAATGTTTTTACACCAGCATAATTTGATACATCATATCCAGCATCTGTGATTACTTTTTTAATTTTGATTTCATTATCATCAAACCATTTTTCATCAGGATAGAAATCATCAATATTATAGACAAGTTTCTTACACCTGTCCAAATCAGTTGTACCTGTGATTTTTGAAACTTTTGGAGGGTTGTTAGATGAATCAAATGTCTCTGTATCAGTTATATAGAATATATATTCTACGCCATCACCATCTGTACCATCCTCACCCCAGTGAGCCCAGATTATAGGTTCATTATCATATTCCCAAGAATCTGTTTTCTTTTCTCTTCTTCTTGACCATATCCATTCTGTAGGATTGCTTTGTGATATTGGTTGCGCCCTGTCAAACCAGGTATTACCATATCTGTCAACAGATTTTGGGTTTGATGTGGATGCCTCAACATCATCAAACAATTTTTCAGTGTCTTTTTTACCGGATATTGTTGTTGGATCTGGATGTTCAGGCATATGCTCACTCAAAACATAGATGAACTGTATGTTTGTGCCATCTTCACCCTGCTTACCATTCTCACCTGTGATTCTCATAGGTTTTGACCAGGATACATTCTTTCCTGAATTATCAAAGATACCTGAACACATCCAGGTGATTTGGTTTTCAGAAGGGGTTGTGTTTGTATCACTCCAACCAGCATCAACCAATGAACTAGGCAATGTCAATTCGCCTTTTGATTCATTCCAATGACCTTGACCGGCTTGAGGTTGTACAGGTGGATTCGCATCTTCTGTGTTACAGTAGATTATTATTGTTCTTGTTGAAAGTCCATAGTGACTCCAAATGGCGGGTGTACTGAAATCGCTCCATTCCTTTCCATCTTCATCATCTACATTACATCTACGGATCGCAACATATTCATATACATATATAGGGTCAGTTCCCTTAGGGTCATCTGTCCAGTCATAACCAGGAACAACCATATTGAACTTGTTCTTCCACAATGTGTCAAAGTTTGATGGAATGTTACCATATTTGGCAATGATTGCTTTCTGTGCATTCCTCTTGTTTTTGGCGGAATTCTTTCCAGTAAACCACTCTTCACCAGGGAAGAAATCATCCATCTGGTAAATGATAGGCTGATACTGGTCACCAGACATACTTTCTTTTGACTTGATGATGGTTTTGAGTGTACTTTCATTAAGTTCTGTCTTGGAACGCATAAAGATATATTCTACACCATCACCATCCTTTCCTGTCTCACCCCAGTGAGCCCAGAGTTCAGGTTTTGAGGCATAGAACCACTCTCCACCAGATGTTCTCTTATATCTACTGAAGACATATTCATTCTTATGGTCTTTTGATACTCCTTGTGGGTGGTTAAACCATTGTATCTTTTTATCTGATTCTGATGGAAACCACTGTGAATCCTTCATATCAACACTATCAAACAAACTACGTTTTTTATCTTCATCATCTGTTCTTGGATAATGTGTACCCTCCTTCAATTCTTCATCACAAAGTGCAAAGATATACTCTGCGGTTGCACCGTCAGTACCATTTATACCATCCTTGCCAGGTAAACCCTCTGGACCGCCACCATGAGCGGCGATATTTTTAAAGTTCTCATCAATGGTTTTTATCATTTCTGAAATTGTACCATTCTCATTGATTGGAACTAATTTTAGGTTATCCCTATCATTACCTACTGGAAACTCTGCCATATCACATTTATTTTAATTCTATTAAAGTATTTATGAATATGGCATAAATAAAGTATGGAAAATAATATTTTGAAATTGCCGGTAAATGAGTACTGGTATAATCTTATAAAATCAGGTGAGTTGACCCATGATTACCGTGAGATTAAACCCTTCTGGACAAAAAGGCTTGAGGGTAAGACCTATGATATTGTAGAGTTCTATCATAGGTTCAAGAAAGACATACCTCCTATGAGGTTTAAGTTTGAGTGGATAAAGAAAGCCAGGATTGTCAACTACAATATGGATGCGTATATTATTAAGTTTGGTGAGAAAATAGATTAAATTATGGTACCTATCAATTTAGATTATGATCCAAGTTTTCTGGAAGAGGAGGTAAGGGAAGAATATCTTGTAACATCAAAGATGAAGAAATTGTGGCTGGTTGAGTTGGATATTCTTAATAAGTTTGTGCAAGTGTGTGATAAATATGATATCACTTATTTTGCTGACGCTGGTACATTGCTTGGTGCCGTGAGGCATGGAGGATATGTGCCCTGGGATGATGATATTGACATTATATTGTTAAGGAAAGATTTTGACAGATTCCTAGATGTCGCCAAAACAGAGTTTCAGTATCCATATTATGTTTACAATATACATAATAATTATGCGGATTCATTAATTACAAGGATAATGAGACTGGATACTACAATTATGAGTATGAATGATGGAGTTGAAGCGATACATGGTAAAAAGAGGATAACAAAAAATATAAAATGCATTCAAATAGATATTTTTTGCGCTGATAATTGTCCAGACACGCCGGATGAGAGAAATGAATTTAACAAAAATATAAAATCTTCTCATAGTGAATTAAGAAAGGCATATTTTAGATTCAACCAAGTGTATAAAAATAATCATATATCTGAAGAACAATGTAATGTCTTTAAAAATACTTTGAATGAATATAAAGAGAATTTTGAAAATGTATGTAAATCTTATGAGAATGAAAACACAAGTTTTATTTACAACAATGGCTTTGATTTAAACTCTTTAGATACATTTATATTAAGACATAAAGAGGATTATTCCGATTATGTGCTTATGCCTTTTGAAATGCTTACTCTGAAATGTCCCATTGGATATGAAAGGGCACTTGATATGATGTACACAAACAGAGAAGGCGTAAGTTGGAAAATACCTGTAAAAAATTGTGCGCTTCACACACAAGGAATTCCAAGATTTATAGATTTTGATAATTCCTGGATAAAATATAATGTATATTATTATAATAGACCTGAAGACTTAAAAAAAGTAGTGCCTCCTAATGATAATACTTGACAACGATGAAAACAAATAATGAAAAGAAAAAACAGGATGATCTGTTGAGGCAGGTTGTGGAAGAGCAGATGAGACTCCACCCTGAAATTTATGAAAAGAAAAAGGATGAGACTGACAAATAATGTTGGTTTCATTTTGTTATATTTACTATGTTAAATAATGTGATATGGAGAAATATACAATAGAGAATCCACTGAAGGTATTCACCACTTTTTCAGGATATGACTCACAGTGTCTTGCCCTGAAGAAGGCTGGTATTCCCTTTGATCTGATTGGTTGGAGTGAGATTGAGAAGAGGGCGATAGAAGCCCACAATCTCATCTTTCCTGAATATAAAGACAGGAACTATGGTGACATCTGCAAGATAGACTGGGAGAATGTACCTGATTTTGACTTCTTTACTTATTCGTCGCCTTGTCAGAGTTTCAGTCTGGCGGGAAAGATGCTTGGTGGTGAGGAAGGTTCTGGTACCAAATCATCATTGCTATGGGAATGTAAAAAGGCAATTGATATCAAGAGACCTAAATATCTGATGTTGGAAAATGTGAAGAACCTTGTTTCAGAGAGGTTTATAGGCACATTCAATCTTTGGTTGAAATATCTTGAATCCAGAGGATATACCAATTACTGGAAAGTCCTGAAAGGTTCTGATTTTGGTATCCCCCAGGACCGTGAAAGGGTGTTCTGTGTATCTATCCTGAATCCGGAATGTGATTTTGTGTTTCCAAGTGGATGGAAATTGGATAAGAATACCCTTGACTTCTTCCAGACCAAGGAGGAAATTGGAGAAGAATTGTGGGAGAAACTGGTGGATCCCCAGGAGAACTATGAAGATTATGTTAAAGATAATCCACAATTCAAAAAATTTGCAGTGATAGTTAAGTAAATCATATAAAAATATATAAAATATCAAATCTTTATATATTCTTTATGACTACCATTCTTTTCCTGTTTCATCCTGTCACTACTTTTTAGGGAGATTTCTCTCTTGTCATCCATAGTCGGACAGTCCACAGGCGTAAATTCGGGTGAACTCCACCCTATTATTTTTCTTAAACCTTCATCTTTGATGTTTTGTGCTGCATTTAAGTCTCTGTCTATCACTGAATTACATTCAGGACAAATCCATTGTCTGTCACTTAATTTCAGTGATTTGTTCACATAACCACAACAATGACAGGTCTTTGATGAAGGATAAAATTTGTCAATAAAAACAAGTTGTCTTCCATATTGCAAGCATTTGTAAGTCAATAAGTTCTTGAACTCACCAAAGTTCATTTCACTTATACTTTCAGCCAAATTATGGTTTTTCATCATCCCTTTGATGTTCAGGTCTTCCATACAGATAATTTGATTTTCACTAACTAATTGATTACTAACCTGATGAAGATAATGAAGTTTCTTGTTTCTTATCTTTTGATTGAGTTTTGCAAGTTTTATTCTTGCTTTTTCTCTGTTCTTACTTCCTTCTTTTTTTCTTGAAAGTTGTCTTTGGAGTCTCTTGAGTTTGTTTGTTTCAGACTTCTTAAAGTGTAGATTTTCAAAGACTTGACCTTCAGATGTTATTACAAAGTCCTTGATTCCAAGGTCTATTCCTATGACTAAAGTGGTCTGTGGTTTTGGTTCAATCTTTTTATCAACAAGAACAGATAGATAATATTGACCTATCTTATTTCTTGTAAGCGTGAGTGAATGAACCTTATCTTGATTCTTATTCAAGTATCTTTCATCTTTCACAGAACACTTGAAGTGTATGTCTTTCAATGACTTAATCAAGTCAATCCTGTTTCCTCTGACACCAATAAATGCATCTTTTGGAAACCTACATTTTTGTTCATAGTCTTTCTTTGACTTAAATCTTGGAAAATTTGTTCTTTTTTCAAAGAAATTCTTGTATGCAGAATTCATATCCATAACACTTTGTTGAAGTACCTTTGAATGAACTTCCTTCAACCACTCTCTGTCTTTTTTCAATTCAACTATGTAATTGATTGCTTGTGAAGAAGTTATGGATATTCCTTCCTTCTCATATTTATCTCTTCTATATGCAAGACAAGAATTGTACACCACCCTGCAACAACCAAGTTGCTTGTTGATGAATTGTTTCTGTTCATCAGATGGATATATTCTTATCTTTATTGCTTTTAGCATAAGATATTGTATGAGTTTTTGTTATCTTTATATAAAGTATTTATGAAAATTGTTTTATATAAACAGAACAATATATAATTATATATTTCATTATGTTTATGTTAATCTATTATAATACAGAAATGAGTAAAATTAAAGAAGAAAAACGAGTAAAAGGCAAACAACACAAGTATGTCAATACCAATGTGAAAGAATTTGATACTGATATGTGGGGTGAAGTGAACCTTTTTGGTGAGAGACTTGAGGAAATTGTTCCAGAAAAGTTCCCTCATCTTGTTCAATTGGGTAATCTGCATGTTGATAGAACACATACCGATAGAGATGGGTTTTATAATCCACAAGATTGTAGAATATATTCGGCACTTGGAACATGTCCTACATTAACTTTATCATTCAGTCCTAAATTTTTAATTAAAGATGGTGATGAATATAAGGTCAGGAGACTTTCTGGATTTGAGTCTATGAGAATGATGGGTGTAGAAGATGAAGACATTCAAAAATTGGTTGATGGTGGATTGAGTAATAATCAATTGTGTCAATTGGCTGGAAACAGCATTGTTGTTAATTGTATGAGTGAAATGTTCAAGGAACTGATTAAGCATTAAGGATATGGAAAAATTGACATATTATCAGATCTGCAATCTTATACAACAAGGTAGAGAAGATGAAATACCATCTGGATATAACATTGTTTGGACAACCCCAAAACCACAGAAATTGTTTGATGTTGAAATCCCCGGTGAAAGGATTACTGTAAATGGTAATGATTTTCCAAGTCCGACAAAGGCATATGTTTCTGGTGAATATAAAGTCATTATTCCTATACATATTATTGAGATTGAGGATGAATTTCTTGATTTTGGGACTGTTTTTTTACATACAAATTTTTCATTGTCAAAACTTAAATTTGAATATGAACACCAATATGATATTTCGTCTTGGATAAATAGGAAGTATCCTTATAATGATGTAATAAAGAAATCTGATTGTGTGTTTAATACAACATTGATAATTGGAGACAAGATTTTAACAAAGATAAATGTTTTTAATGCATTGCCGATTGCATTAGAAGATAATATTGTTGATATTGAATATGATTGGGTTGAACTAATAACTGATTAAAATATGGATGTTATATATTTTTCAGTGAATAACTGGATGAGTGGAAGTAATTATCCACCTACTGAAAATTTCAAGAAGTGGTTGAGAGATGACCTCAACCAGAGTTTCATGAATGATATCTGGTGTAAGGAGAATAAATTGTGTGTATATTGTGGTACAGTTGATATGAGTACCAACTACACAGTATCTGCCTCAAGAGAATGGGTTGAGAAGAACTGTCCTGAACTCCTTACAGATGATGAATATACTTATATTACCAGAATAGGAAAATATCAATATAATAATGAGTCAAAAGATACAGAACTTGTTTGGGAAGATATAGAACACAAGAAGAAATATTCTGATTTTGTATATGTTCCTGAAGAAGGTGAGGATTTGCCAGATAATGATTATATTGGAAATATGCCTTTCAGGGAATATTGTGAGGAGAACTTTGGGTGTAAATATTATGAAACTTATTGGTGGAAAGATAGTGAAGACAATGAGGATTCAGATGAAGATGATGAGATAGATGGATAACAGGCAGCAGAAAAATGAGGTTGTATCATCTGATGAATGGTACACACCAAAGTGGTTGATAGATACTCTTGGTCCATTTGACCTGGATCCATGTTCTGCAATGAATCCACCTGTTCAGATTGCGCCAGAGACATATAACATTGAACAGGATGGATTATCAAAGGAATGGGATAAAAATAAGGTTGTTTGGTTAAATCCACCATACAGCAGTAAACTCATCAAGGCGTTTGTGAGGAAACTGGCCGAACATGACAATGGAATCGCCATAGTGGTCAACAGGACTGACAATCTATTGTTCCAGGAGGTGATTTTTCCAAAGGCTAAATCAATGATTTTTATGAGAAGAAGGGTTAAGTTCATCAATCCAAATGGCGAGTCAAGGAGTCCAATGTTCGGATCTTGTTTGATTGCTTTTGGTGATGAATGTGACCGGAGATTGAGAGAAAGTGGAATAGAAGGTAAATATGTAAAATTGAATTAGATATGAAAAACATAAAATCATTTGAAGAACTCTTTCCAGAAAATTATCACAGATATGTTAAGCCTGTTGAAAAATTAAATTTGTCCATTTTGGATCAGGAGATAAATGACATAATTGAGGAATCCTATGGTATTAGTGAGAGGGTGATAGATATAGTAAAAAGACTTGTTGAACAGTTTAATGATAGTCTTGAAAATGGGGAGTATGATAAATCATCAATTTTATTAAATACAAATTGTGAAATTGATATAAAACCGGAAAATTATGTTATAAGTCAAGTTTATACTGTTGATAATTTTATATTTGACACAGATCTTATTATTATGAATTATCAATCAATATCAGATGATGATTTTGATATGTTATCAACTTTAAATGTTGAAGCATCTGTTACAGGAATTACAGATAAAAGGTTTAAGTTGAATTGTCAGATTCCTGCAAGAGAATTTCAAATCAATAAAGTTGGTATAAAGATTTTGAATCATGAGATAATGCATGCCTGGCAACACCACAAGAAAAATAGTGATGGTAAGAAAGAAAAATCATATCCGGAGTGGAATAGATTATATAATACTGCAATAAAGATATTGAGAGTAAACAATGATGATATGTTGTCAAAAGCGATCTATTATGCAGATTTAAGAGAACTTGCGGCATATACACAACAGGCATATCAGGAATTAAAAGATATTGACATCAGTAATGATGTCCATAGAAAGATGAGAAACCTTGATATTTATAAAGGTGTAGAAGCAATAAAATCTACTATTGATTATTTGGGTGAGAATGTGTTGCCTGATGAATTTGAAGGAATGATAGATAAAAATAAAATCATCAAGATTCTTAAAAAAAGGTATTACCAGTATAAAAAGAATATTGCAAGACTTATTATTGCAAAAAAAGAAATCATAGAAGAAGGTGCTGTTTATTTTGATTCAGTACCACTTGATGGATTATATATAAATGTGTTTTAAATATGAAAGTATTTTTAGGTGGGACTTGTGCAGAGTCCAAATGGAGGGATAATATAATCCCACAATTGAAATGTGAATATTTCAATCCTGTTGTTGATGACTGGACTCCAGAATGTCAGAAGATTGAAGAACGAGAAAAAAGGATTTGTGAATATCATCTTTATGTCATCACACCAAAGATGAAGGGTGTATTCTCTATTGCTGAGGCAGTTAATGATTCAATGCAATTACATGACAGATGCATTTTCTGTGTAACAAAAGAAGATGATGACAGGGATTGGACAAAGGAAGAATTGAAGAGTCTCAATGCAACATCAGATTTGATTAAGAATAATGGTGGAATTATATTGTCAAGCTTGGATGAGGTTGTTGAATATATAAATAATGAACATGACAGGATTCCATCAATTGAACAGCAACTTGAATATTACAAGAAAAGAACTGAACACTTGATGAGACTTTGGAATAGACTTATATCTCACATTATACCAGAAGGTTGGTATTGTATGGCAGCAGATACTTGGAGTTGTGAAGAAGAAGAGTGTAGTGAATGTATTGATAGATTAAACAGACCATTTGTTCAAAAACTTATTAAAAGAAAGAAGTTTTAGATTATGGATCTTGAAGAAATAAAAAGATTGTATAGGGAACATTTTCTTGAGGTTGACAAGAAAATTGAAGAGGAACATAACAAATATAAATATCCTTGTAATTCAGATTGCTTATTTGAAAGTTTCTTATATCAAAATAAAGTTGATGATAATACTGTCACAGAAGATATGATGGAATGGTTTGCATATCATGTCTGTGATAAGACAGGATATTTTCATCCATATTCTGATTTTCATTATTATCCAAATGTTAATAGTTATGTCAATGAGATGTTAAATAAGACATCTCTTGATTTGTTGGTTAGAAGACTTAATCAAAGTTTAGGTGCTGATAGAACACATTTTGTTACAAATGAAACAGATTATGATGACAAGGTTAATACTCTTGTAGTTATACCAGAATTATATGATGTAAAAAAGATATCAAAAACCTGTGATAAGATGATGTGGTCATTTACTGCTGTTGAAGTAGATGAACCTGGTAAATTTATGAATCCAAGAATGGTAGATACACCATATTTGAACAATAAATATGGTTATCCTGTTATCAGAATTAAAGTAGAACCAATCAAGACAAAGAACATAACAGATTTTGTTAAAAACAAATGTGGAGGAAAAATATATCATATTTGTACAAGAGAAAATTTAAAATGGATTTTACAAAGTGGATTAAGAGTAAGGGGAGAAAAGAATGATTATAGATATATACAAAACAAGGTGTATTTTTTCTGTGGTGAAAATAAAGATGACTTGTTAGATAATTTTGTAGAAATTGCAAATTCATTAAATGCATTACAAGAAGAATATGACTGGATTAAAGATAATTATGCTCTTCTTGAAATTGATGTGAATGACTACAATATTGATTTCTATATGGATGGATACTATATTGACCAAAAACCATATATAGGATACACTTATAACTATTTCCCTCCGAGAAGAATAAGAGAAGTTGATTATGATGACCTGAACTGGTGATAAGGTAATAATATAAAAATATATATTTAATGAGCTGTTTTTGCAAGAAAGACGTGAATTTCTAAGGGAAAATGCTTGACTTATATATGT
>ENA-OQRC01001352-OQRC01001352.1-human-gut-metagenome-genome-assembly--contig:-NODE-1352-length-16032-cov-11.403142_pt1 | contig 16032 bp, 10 predicted proteins | sample MGYA00243236_ERZ505102 | MGnify/ENA primary metagenome ERZ505102 (study PRJEB26097, sample SAMN02712089) | human gut metagenome | biome: Gut microbiome | host: Homo sapiens | place: Denmark... | reverse complement strand
CCATCAGCTCAAAGGGGTCGCGGGCTTCGCGGTCCATCTTGTTGATGAAGGTAAAGATGGGGATGTGACGCAGGGTGCAGACCTTGAACAGCTTGATGGTCTGGGCCTCAACGCCCTTTGCAGCATCGATGACCATGACAGCGGAGTCCGCTGCCATCAGGGTACGGTAGGTATCCTCCGAGAAGTCCTGATGGCCCGGGGTATCCAGAATGTTCACGCACTTGCCTGCATAGTTGAACTGCAGGACAGAGGAAGTGACAGAAATACCGCGCTGCTTCTCGATATCCATCCAGTCGGACACAGCGTGCTTGGCGCTCTGCTTGCCCTTGACGGAACCGGCCTGATTGATGGCTCCACCGTACAGCAGCAGCTTTTCGGTCAGGGTCGTTTTGCCGGCATCGGGGTGGCTGATGATCGCAAACGTCCGGCGGCGCTCGATCTCTTCACGATTTGTCATATATTGATTTCTCCTGAATCAGAATGGCTCTTTATTCGGTCAATCTCACGTTACATTGGTAATTCTCCGTAAACTGGCTTGCCCTCTCAGTCTGCTTCGCAGCCAGCTCTCCCAAAGGGAGAGTCGGTTGCTGCTCCAGGTACAGGCCAGATCTGCAGCACTTCTCCTTCCAGATGCGTTGGCTCCCCCTTCGGGGGAGCTGGCAAAGCCGACAGGCTTTGGCTGAGAGGGCAAGGATGCCAAAATTACACACAACTTATATTTTACCAGCAATTCCACCTAGATGCAAGAGTTTTTGTTATTTTTTCAGGAGAAAGCAGGGCAAGGGGGCGGTATCGGCCCAATTGGCGAAACCGCAGACAAGGGCGGTGCACTGTTTCAGGGGCCGGGAGCGCATCCACTGTAGGATCTCGGTCTTTTCGTCGGAACCGATGACCTTGCCGCTGTACAGGATGGCGCTGAGCACCCCGCCGGGCCGCAGGGCCTCGAGGGCGGCCTCCAGCGCCGGGATGCTGCTTTGGGCGTGGGAGAATACCCCGTGGTCGGCACCGGGCAGCCAGCCGAAGTTGAACATCACGGCATCAACGGTGCCGGGCTGTACATATTGTAAGAGGTTGGCGTGACTGTCGCAGTGAAGCTCCGCTGCAAGGCCCTTCCGTGCAAGGTTCTGTTGGGTGGAGGCAATGGCTTCGGGCTGGATGTCAAAGCCCAGCACCCGGCCCCCTTCGCCCACAAGGCGGCAGAGAAAGGCCGTGTCGCCCCCGTTGCCGCAGGTGGCATCGATGCAGAGCCTGGGGTCAGCCAGCCGCGCGGCGAGGAAGTCCTGCACAAGCTTCACGGCCGTCAGGTCGGGGGTGCGGCGGCGGCACAGCCCGCTGCCCTCTGCCGCAAAGCCGAACTTTGCCCAGAAGGCCAGCTCCCCCGCATCGGCAGGCAGAGGAGCCGTGAACACCGTGGCGCTCTCTTTGTCATAGCCGCCCAGGCCGCGCAATACCTCTTTTAACAGGTAGGAGCCGTAGCCCTTGCGCCGCCATTCCGGCACAATGGTCAGGGCAGTGATGTCCGCGCCCTGCTCCGTGGGCCGGGCCTGGCAGGTGCCAATGATGGTTTTCTCTTTATACAGGGCATAACCGCCCGGGGTCTTTTCCAATTTCATAATTTGCTCCTTTCGCGAGCTTGCCCTCTCAGTCTGCTTTCGCAGACAGCTCTCCCAAAGGGAGAGCCTATTGTGGCTCCGAATAAGGTCCCTGCAAATCAGCGATTGCTCGCCTGTCAGATGTGTTAGCTCCCCCTTCGGGGGAGCTGGCATCGCGCAGCGATGACTGAGAGGGTCGTTCTTAAAATACCAAGCCCCCGCGCCGCTGTCAAGGCTTCCCGCTGCGACCTTATTTCACATATTCTTCACCCGGTCAGCGATTCCTTTTCACAATTACCGGATACAATAGAAACAGTTCCAAGGAGGTGCGGCAGAAGCGCCCCCTCCGAACCATTCCCTTTGAGAAAGGAAGTAACCAGTATGGATAACGAGAACAAGTGGGAATACGATTATTCCTCTGAACATAGCCAGACCGGCGAGACCGGCTACCCCAACGTTGGCTCCTCCGGCATGAACACCGCCAACACGGCAGGTACCTACGGCGAGGCCGCACAGGCTGCCCCCCAGGCCGAGCCGAACAGCGGCAGCGATGGCGGCGCGGTGCCGCCTCCGGAAGACCCCCGGTATCAGGCCGCACAGGGAAGCCCCAAGCAGCCTCCCAAAAAGCGCCGCCGGAAAAACAGCAATATCGCCCGCAGTGCAGTTGCGCTGGTGCTGGCCGCAGCCATGGGCTTTGTCGGCGGCTTTGTGGGAGCCCAGGTGGGCAACACAGGCGGCAAGGTGGTCATCCAGCAGGTGGCACCTTCCTCCACGTCCAGCAGTGATTCCGGCTCTGCCTCCGCAGTGAACACCGCTTCCGGCATGACCACCGCTCAGGTCTCTGAGATGGTCAGCCCCAGCGTTGTGGTCATCACCACCGAGCAGGTGGTCTACTCCCAGTGGTCCTGGTACGGCCAGAACCAGGTGGAGAGCGGTGCTGGCAGTGGTGTCGTGATCAGCTCCGACGGCTATATCCTGACCTGTGCACACGTTGTGTCCGGCGCGTCCAACATCACCGTGACCATCGGCGATACCGATTACCCCGCCACCGTGGTGGGCGAGGATGACACCAGCGACGTGGCTGTCCTCAAGATCGATGCCACTGACCTGACCCCCGCCACCGTTGGCAACAGCGACAGCCTTGCCGTGGGCGAGAGCGTGCTGGCCGTGGGCAACCCGCTGGGTGAGCTGGGCGGCACCGTGACCAGCGGCATCGTCAGCGCCCTGAACCGCAGCGTGACCATCCAGGGCACCAGCTCCACCAACACCATGTCCCTAATCCAGATGGATGCCTCTGTCAGCCCCGGCAACTCCGGCGGCGGCCTGTTCAACATGAACGGTGAGCTCATCGGTCTGGTCAACGCAAAGTCCTCCTCCAGCGATGCGGAGGGTCTGGGCTTCGCCATCCCCATCAACGATGCCATCAAGGTGGCACAGGATCTGCTGGAGAATGGCTATGTCTCCGGCCGCCCCTACATGGGCATCACCTATCTGGCTGTGACCGATGCCCAGACCGCAGCACAGCTCAACGTCACTGCCTACGGCGTTTACGTTGTTGATGTTGTGCAGGGCGGCCCCGCCGACAAGGCCGGTCTGAAGACCGGTGACCGCATCGTAAGCATCGACGGCACCGAGATCGCCCAGAAGGACGACCTTGGCACCCTGATCCAGCAGCATGCCGCCGGTGATACCCTTTCCATCACCGTGGCCCGGGAAGGCCAGATGCAGACCGTCAGCCTGACCCTGGGCGAAAAGAACGCCCAGACCCAGCAGGCACAGAAAAACTCCTGATTCTCCCTAATCTTTTTCCTGATCCATAAATCAAAAATCCCCTGACCGGCGTTGAACTGGTCAGGGGATTTTTATACCTGCCCGAACACGGTGGCGCTCAGGGGCAGGAGAACGGTCTGGCCGGTGCAGATGCGGCTGCCGCCCCGCCACAGGCTGGAGGAGATGCCGTCGCTCAGCAGCTTCCAGCTGCCGCCGGGCAGGGTGACGACCTGCGCCGTCTCGGTGGGGTTATAGTAGACGCACAGGGCGCTCCATGCCGCGCCGTCGCCCCACTGGGCGGGGAGCCGCCAGCCCACAAGAGGCTGTTCCAGCGGGAAGAACTCGATGGCGGCAGGGTTGGCCTTGTCCAGCGCGCCCAGCCGGGGGAACGCCGTCCGCAGACCAATGAGCCCGCGGTAGTAATCCACAAGGCTGTGAAACTGCTCGGCCCGGTGCCAGTCCAGCCGGTTGAGGGCCGGACTGGAGCGGTAGCTGTTGCCCTGCCCCTTCTTGGTGCGGGCAAACTCCTCGCCCGCCTGCCAGAAAGGCAGGCCCATGCTGGTCAGGTAGATGCCCGCCGCCAGCCGGTTCTGGGCCAGCGCGGTCTTGTCCACAGCGGCAAACTCCGGGCGGGCGTAGCGCACCATCAGGAGCTTATCCCACAGGGTGAAGTTGTCGTGGGCCGAAACGTAGCTGATGATCTGTCCCGGGGCGTGAGGCGGCAGCTTTTCACTGCGGCACCACGCCGCCACCGAAGCACCGATATCCCAGAAACTCCCGGGCTTGCCCTCCACATAGCCCGGCTCCCGGGCATCGAAGCAGCCGCCCTTGATGGCATCCCGGGTGTTGTCGCAAAAGATGCCGATGCGCTCGTTCAGCATGTTCAGGTTGTTCTTGTTGGCCTCGTACCGGTGCAGGGCGCTGCAGCCGCCCTGCCACGGCTCACCGTACATCAGGATATCCCGCCCGCCGGGCAGCTTGTCCAGTTCAGCCCGGAGGAGGTTCATGGTCTCCACGTCATACAGGCCCATCAGGTCAAACCGGAAGCCGTCGATGTGATATTCCCGTGCCCAGTAGAGCACCGAATCAATGAGATAGCGCCGGGCCATGGGCCGCTCAGAGGCAAACTCGTTGCCGCAGCCGCTGCCGTTGGAGAGGGAACCGTCGTCGTTCTGGCGGAAGTAGTAGAGGGGCACCACCCGGTTCAGCACATTATCGGAACGATACATGTGGTTATACACCACATCCATTACAACGCCGATGCCCGCCGCATGGAGGGCCGCGATCATCTGCTTGCACTCCCGCACCCGCACCTCCCCCCGGGTGGGGTCGGTGGAGTAGCTGCCCTCGGGCACATTGAAGTTGGTGGGGTCGTAGCCCCAGTTATACTGCCGGGTCAGGGGGCGGCTCTCATCCACGCTGCCAAAATCGAAGATTGGCATGAGCTGGACATAGCTCACCCCCAGCCGCTTGAGATAATTCATGCAGGTAGGGTGGATGCCGTCGCTGCTCAGGGTTGTGCCCTGCTGGGTAAAGGCCAGAAATTTGCCCCGCCAGGCTGTGTGCACACCGCTGGCCGGGTCCTGCGAGAAATCCCGGACGCTGACCTCCCACACACTGCGCCGGGCCGGTGGGATCACCGGCCGCACATCCCGCTCCCAGCCCTGCGGGTCTACCCGGGCCGGGTCAAAGATCATGCTGCGCACCCCGTTCACCCCTGCCGCGCGGGCGTAGGGGTCCGCTGCATTGCAGGTGCCAAACGGGGTGGCAAGGGTGAAATCGTAGTATTTTCCGTGCTGGTCGCCGGGCAGATAGATGCTCCACACGCCCTTGTCCTGCTGCTGCAGGGGCAGGGTGCCCACACAGGCTCCGCCGGTGCCCCGACGGTACAGGTTCACTGCTGCCTGTTTTGCCGTGGGAGCCCACAGGCGCAGGTGCGTCCCGGCGGGGGTATACTCCACCCCCAGCGGGCCGTAGTATTCCGTCTGGCGGGCAAAGGCTTCGCTCTCAAACAGCGTCTTCCATTCAGCAGGTGTTCTTGGCTCCATGGCAATTCATCCTTTCATTTGACAATAGTGTAACGAACTTTGTCCTTTATTTCAACCCTTTCCTTGCAAAACGTACCAGACTCCACTATACTGAAAGAAAAAACACTGCACGGAGGGAAGTTTTATGGCATACACCGATGATTGGGAAAGTCTGATGAACGGCGTGTTCGGCCCGGGGGGCAGATTCAAGGCCGCCCCCGGCACTTCTGCACCCAAAACAGGCGGCAGCGCCGCCCTGCCTGACCTGAACGCGGCGCTTCTGGAACAGCAGAAACGGCTGGACGAGCTGTTGAAGCAGCAAAACGCCCAGCTCAGGACCCAGAGCGATGCCACCGCCGCCGCGCTGGAAAGCAGCCGCCAGATGCTGCGGGACATGGAGGACGAAGGCCTGCTGGCCAGGGGCACCACCGACGTGAAGCCGGAGCACCTGGGCAGCTTTGAAGGCCTTGCCGCCGAGGTCAAGCAGACGGTGCTGGGGCAGGATGCTTTTGTGGACAGCGTGGTGCGGGCCATGCGCCGCCCCTTTGTGCTGGGCACCGAAGCCCCCGCCGCCCGCAACGTCATCCTGCTCACAGGCGGGGCAGGCACAGGCAGGCATTTTGCACTGGAAGAAACTGCCCGCTGCATGGCGGCCCGGGGCCTTTTGCAGAGCGACAGGATCGCCACGCTGGATCTGGCCCTTTACCCCAATTCCGGAGCCGAGAAGCTCTTCCTGCAGGACCTCTACGCTGCCCTGCACGCGCCCGGGGAGATCCTTGCCTTTGAGCACTATGAGAGCTGTTATCCCGGCTTTCTGAAGACCCTGTCTGATCTGGCCGTCAAGGGCAGTGCCCCCCTGTCCAGCCGGTATCTCGTGAACAAAGAGGGTATCCTTGTGGATGCAGGCACAGCGCTGGCCCCGGGAGCCGTCAGCCGCATCGACCCCTGCGGCAAATACCTCATCTTCTACTCCCACAAGGGCCGGGAGGCACTGGCTGACAAATTCGGTGCGGCGCTGGTGTCGGCACTGGGGGATGTCTGCGAAACGGCCTCCTACACCCGGGAGGATCTGGCCGCCCTTGCCGCACAGCAGCTCAACGCGCTGGCCCAGAAGATCCGCACCCGGCTGGGGCTGACCCTTTCCGCCGGGGCCGACGTGCGGGACTATGTCGCGGCCCAGTGCACCGCACAGAAGGGTGCGGCAGGCCTTTCCGCGTGCACCGACCGCATCTTCCGCGCCCTGAGCGAATACTGCCTGCAGACCGATGAAACCCTTACCGGCACCGTGACCCTGACCGCCGGGCCGGAAGGGGTGCAGTTCCGTCTGAACGACAGCGCAGACCAGCCCCTGTTCGACCTGCTGCCTGCCGCCTACACCGGCGCACTGGATGCCATCCGCGCCGAGATCAACGAGCTGGTGGGCCTTGCCCCGGTCAAGGAATATGTGTTCGGTCTGGCCGACAACCTGCAGGTGCAGCAGCGCCGGGCCGCTGCCGGGCTGAAAACTGCCAGCCTTTCGATGCACATGATCTTCACCGGAAACCCCGGCACCGGCAAGACCACCATTGCCCGGCTGGTGGCACGGTATCTGAAAGCCATCGGTGCCCTCAAGGGCGGCCAGCTGGTGGAGGTGACCCGTGCCGATCTGGTGGGCCGCTACACCGGCCACACCGCCCCCCTGACCAACAGCGTCATCGAGAGTGCGCTGGGCGGCGTGCTCTTCATTGACGAGGCATACAGCCTCTACCGCGGTGAGCAGGACAGCTTCGGGCTGGAAGCCATCGACACGCTGGTGAAGGGGATGGAGGATCACCGGGATGAGCTGGTGGTCATTCTGGCAGGTTACACCAGGGAGATGGAGACCTTCCTCACCGCCAACAGCGGCCTTGCCAGCCGTTTTCCCAACCGGATCGAGTTCCCGGACTACACCGCCGTAGAGCTGCTGCAGATCACCCAGGTCCTTGCCAAAAACAAGGGCTACACCCTGGCCGAAGCCTGCACCGAACCCCTGCTGGGCTATTATGCCCGCTGGCAGGCAGCTGATGCCCGCACCGCCGGCAATGGCCGCCTTGCCCGCAACACACTGGAAAAGGCCATCTTCCACCAGAGCCGCCGCCTTGTCGCCGAGCCCGCCGCCGCCCTGGATCTGATCCTGCCCAGTGATCTGGAATTGAAGGAACCGTAAATACGCAAAAAAGGACTGCTTTCGCAGTCCTTTTTTTGTTATTGATGCTGTTCTGCCAGCCGGGTGGTCATTTCCCGCATTCCCTGCCGCACTTCGGGCGGGGCAACCACTTCTATCTTGCCGCCAAAGCCGCAGACCCAGCCGTAGAACTGGTCGCTGACGCAGATGGGGACATCGAAATGGAAGCAGCCATTCTCCTCGGGCAGGAACATGGGCGTTGCGCCAAAGCGCTCCCGCATGGCACCTTGCAGATCAGCGGTGCACCGCAGGGTAACGCGATGCTCCGGCCCGCCGTACATTCCAAAGTGCTTGCGCAGATAGGCAGGCAGGTCAAGATCCGCAAACTGCTCCTGACCCCGCCGGGGCGCATCCAGCACCCGGACCCCGCTCATCTTGTCCACCCGATAATGGCGGATGCCCTTTTCGTCGGCAAAGGCAATGAGGTAGTAGCACCCGTTCTCCCAAGCCAGCTGCCACGGGCTGACGGTCCTTTTCTCTTTCTCGCGGCTGTCGGCTTTTCTGTAGAGGAACTCCACCATTTTACCGTTGTTGATGGCCTCGTGCAGGGCATCGATGCTGTACAGCAGGCTCTTGCTGTCGGTCTTGGGGCGGCCCTCCACATAGACCTGACGCTGCAGCTGGCTGCCCTCGTAGTTGGAGCAGAGCTTTTCCAGCTTGTGGATCAGCCGCCTGCTCGTGGTGCCGGATACCACCCGGCTTGCCTGCACGGCATCCACCAGCAGCTTGAGCTCCGCCAGATCAAAGGTGCGGCTGGCAAGGAAATACCCGCCGCCCCGGCCCCGGCGCAGCTTGATGTCATAGCCCAGCACACCCAGTGCCTCAATATCGCTGTACACGCTCTTGCGCTCACAGCGGATGCCCTGCGCCTCCAGCAGCTCCACCAGCTGCGGCACGTTCAGCAGGTGGTTTTCATCGGTCTGCTGCTCAAAAATGCGCAATAGCGCCAGCAGCTTGGATTTCTGGCCTTCCTGTTTGGGCATTCGGTACACCTCATTTTTTCGTGTTGTGCCAGACCTCTCAGTCTCGCTTCCAGCTCCCCCAGCAGGGGAGCTGGAAAAAAACAGCAGTGCTGTGTGCTGAAAAGGTTACGGTGCTTTCTTATCAAACGCCGCGCGGCGCTGGGTGGACAGGCGGAACATCTCCTCCAGCTTTTCCCGGTCATCGGCCACAAGGGCGTTGCGCATCTCGTTCAGCGCCCCGCTGAACTGGTCGATCTCGGAGATGAGGTTTTCCTTGTTCCAGAGGAACAGCTCCGCCCACATCTTATCGTTGATGCGTGCAATGCGGGTCAGGTCCCGGAAAGAATCTCCGGTGTACTCGCACAGCGAGGTATTGTCGTTGGCGCACATCAGGCTGACGGCGATGGCATGGCAGAGCTGGCTGACATAGCCGATCATCCTGTCATGCTCCTGCACGGTCAGGGTGCAGATGTGCTTGAAGCCCAGCACCTCGGCCAGCTCCCTGGCCCACTGAATGGCCTCCGGGGTGTTCTTTTCCGTAGGGGTCACAATGAAGTTGGCCGGGGCAAAATTCACCTCGGCGGCGTGCTCCACGCTGGAGGTCTCACGGCCCGCCATGGGGTGGCTGGCAATGAACTCCACGCCCGGCCTGCACATGGCCTGAATGGGCTCCACCAGACCGGTCTTTACGCCCGACACATCGGTAAAGATGCAGCCCTCCTTCAGCAGGTGGCCGTAGGTCCGGAACCACTCGATCAGGGCCGTGGGGTACAAACCAAAGATGATATGATCGGCCTGACGCACCAGATCCTCAAAATCGTGGGTCTTGCCGCTGGCGATATAGCCGTGGTCGAGGGCATACTGCAGATGGCCCTCGCTGCGGTTGATGCCGTCCACATGGAACCCGGCCCTGCTCAGCTCCAAGGCGTACTTGCCGCCCAGCAGGCCCAGGCCCACAATGAGATAACGCTTTGATTTATCCAACATGTTCCACCTCCGCGCCCAAAGGCTTGATGGCCTCCAGAAAATCCGGCCAGCTCTTGGCAACGGCCTCGGCCCCGCTGATGGGCAGAGCCAGCCCGGCGGCCAGCGCCAGCACCGCAAGGCTCATCACCACGCGGTGGTCGTTGTGGCCGGAAAGCGGCTGCTCCGGGGCATGGAGCGCGCCAGCACAGCCATGGATGGTAATGGTGCCGCCCTCGCTCTCCAGCTGCCCGCCGCAGGCCCGCAGCTCGGTCTCCATGGCCTCGATGCGGTCACTCTCCTTGATGCGGAGACGCTCGGCGTTGCGGATGACCGTGGTGCCCTCACACAGCAGGCCCAGCACCATCAGCACGGGGCCCAGATCGGGGCAGTCGGCAAGGTCGATGTCCGTTCCGTGGAGCGGGGCCTTTTCAAACACCACGCCCTGCCCGGTGCGGGTGAATCTTGCACCGCACCGCCGAAGGATCTCCAGAATGGCGGCATCGCCCTGCAAGGTCTCCTCAGACAGGCCGGTGATGGTCACCCCGCCGGTCACAGCGCCCAGCACGGCAGGAAAAGCCGCCTGGCTGTAATCGCCCTCCACGGTGTAATCACCGGGAAGATAGTGCTGCCCGCCGGGAATTTCCAGCGTGTTTTCATCCAGCCAGCGGCTCTCCACGCCAAAGGCGTGCTGCACCGCGCGGGTCATATCGATGTAGCTCCGGCTCTCCACGGGCGGGATGAGGTGCAGGGTGCTGGTGCCGCCCAGCAGGGGCAGGGCAAACAGCAGCCCGCTGATGAACTGGCTGGACACGTTGCCCGCCAGCTCGTATTCGCCCGGGGTCAGGGCACCTTCCACAGTCAGGCGGTCCGCGCCCTGCTCAAAACGCAGGCCCTGCTGCTGATACAGCGTTTTGTAGACCGACTGGGGCCGCTCCATCAGCCGCCCACGGCCTGTAAAAGTCACTTCCTGCCCGGTCAGGCTGGCCAGTGGGATGAGGAAGCGCAGGGTGCTGCCGCTCTCACAGCAGTCCACGGGGGCATCAACCGGCAGAAAGCGGCCCAGCCCCTCCACCACCGCGTCATTTTCACCGGTGGTGACACGGGCGCACAGTCGGCCCGCCGCGTCCAGCGTGGCGGAGATATCCTTGCTGAAAACAAGATGATGGAGATGGGAGGTTCCCTTTGCCAGCGCCGCGCAGAGCACCGCCCGGTGAGCCATGCTTTTGCTGGGCGGCGCGGCGATCCTGCCCGCCACTGTGCGGGCGCGTTTTACCACCACATCCATCTTACATATCCCGGCCAATGGCCCATGCGACCTGACGGCACTTTGCCATGGCCTGTGCAAAGGCATCCGGGGTCAGGCACTGTGCGCCATCGCTCCATGCGTGGCGGGGATCATAGTGGACTTCCACCTCCAGACCGTCGGCACCGGCGGCCACAGCGGCGATCATCATCGGCTCAACCAGATTGGCCTTGCCGGTGGCGTGGCTGGGGTCCACGATGATGGGCAGATGGGTCTTTTCGTGGATGATAGGCACAGCGGAGAGGTCGAGGGTGTTGCGGGTGTACTTCTCAAAGGTGCGGATGCCCCGCTCACAGAGAATGACCTGCTCGTTGCCACCGGCCATGATATACTCTGCGGACATGATCCACTCCTCGATGGTGTTGCACAGGCCGCGCTTGAGCAGGACAGGTTTGTGCATCTTACCCACGGCCTTGAGCAGCTGGAAATTCTGCATGTTGCGGGCACCGATCTGTACCACGTCCACATATTCCTCAAACTCCGGGATCCGGTCCTCGCTCATCAGCTCGGACACGATGGGCATTCCGGTGGCCTCCCGGGCCTTGACCATATCGAGGATGCCCTCGGTCTCCAGACCCTGGAAGGAGTAAGGAGAAGTGCGGGGCTTATAAGCGCCGCCGCGGAACAGGCTTGCACCGCCCGCCTTTACGCCGTTGGCAATGCGCAGTGCCTGCTCCTCGCCCTCGATGCTGCAGGGGCCTGCCATCACGGCGATCTTCTCGCCCCTGCCGATCTTCACACCGCCGCAGTCGATGATGGAATCGGCGGGGTGGAACAGGCGGTTGGCCCGCTTATAGGGAGCGGACACGCGGGTGACGTTGTCGATCCAGGGGTTGGCCAGCACGTCGCGCTCATCGATCTTGGTGGTATCGCCCACCAGACCGAACACATTGTAATCCTTGCCGGTGATCAGGGTCACATCCAGGCCCTGCTTCTCGAATTTGTCTACGATCTTTTCCAGCTCTTCCTTGGGGGTGCCTTTTTTGGTCGAAATGATCATCTTGTTTCTTTTCCCTTCTGTTTTGTCGCTATGCTTTCAGTTTTGCTGCACAGCCTGCCCTACTTGCCAAGGGCTCCCCCTTCGGGGGAGCTGGCGAGCGAATGCGAGACTGAGAGGGTTGTTACTGCACCAGGTGCGTCTGCGCGCCGCCATCCAGCCGGAGCAGCTGCACAAGGTAGGCGCAGGCATGGAGATATCCGCTGACCCCCTCGCCTGCAAAGCGGCCCTGACAGCCAAAGGAGACCACATCCACGCTGCGGAAGGGCTCCTTGCCGCTGGGGTCGGCCAGCATCACTTCCACGGCGGGCACGCCGCACACCTGCAGCGCTTCCAGAATGGCCACGCTGTAATAGGCGTAGCCGCCCGGGTTGAGGATGATGCCATCGGCCCGGCCTGCCGCCGACTGGATCTCATCGATGAGGTCACCCTCGTGGTTGGACTGAAAAAAGTCCACCTGAACATCCATCTGGGCACAGCCCGCCTCGATATAATCCAGCAGTGTATTGAAATCGATCTGCCCCTCCATGCCCGGCTCCGTGAACTGGGTCAGGTTGAGGTTGGGACCGTTAATGACTAAAAATTTCATCCAGCGCCTCCATTGCCGCCGTCACGGCATCCGCAGGGGTGGTCTTGTTGGGGATCACAGCATCCGCTGCCGCCAGATAGAGCGGACGGCGCTGGGCTTCCATGGTTTTCAGGGCCTCAGGGCTGGTGGAAAGGGGCCTTCCGCCGCCCACCAGCAGATCTTCCAGCGGCCGGTCGATAAAGAGCACGATGCCGTTGGCGTGGAGCGCCCGGAGGTTTGCCGGGTCTTTGACCACGCCGCCGCCGCAGGAGATGACCTGCCGGTTCTCCCTGGCAAAGCGGGCGGTCTGCGCGGCCTCCAGCTTCCGGAAGCCTGCCTCCCCCTCAGCGGCAAAGATGTCCGGGATGCTTCGGCCGTCGGCCTTGACGATCTCCTCGTCCAGATCCACGAACCGCTTGCCCAGCCGTTCCGCCAGAGCGCGGCCCAGGGTGGATTTGCCCGAGGAGGGCATCCCGATGAGGGCAATGTTCAGCTGTTCCCGCCGCAGTTCGCTGGTCACACGGGCGATCTCGGTACCGGCATCCTCAAACTTGCGGTCGAGGAAAAATTCTGCCGCGTACACTGCCTGCGCCACCAGCATTTCCAGACCGCCGACAGCAACGGGCACCCCCAGCTCCTCGGCCCGGAGGATGAGCTCGGTCTTATCGGGATTATAGATGACATCGATCACGGCTTCCAGCCCGGGCATGGAGGTGATATCCAGAGCGCTCACGCCCACATTGGGGTACATGCCCACCGGCGTGGTGTTGATGATGATCTGCGCCCCGGTGGTCAGGGCCTGAGCATAAGTCAGCTCTCCCTTTTCGGGGTCGGGATGGCGGCTGACGGTATAGATCTGTTTCGCGCCCCGGTCATGGGCCACGGCCCAGGTGGTGTTGTGGGTGCCGCCGGTGCCCAGAATGAGCACGGTCCTGTCCTTGAACTCCACCCCGTGTGCATCGCACAGATAGGAGAAGCCGGGGTAATCGGTGTTGTAGCCGTAGAGCAGGCCGTTCCTGTTGACGATGGTGTTCACGGCGTTGATGGCCTTGGCGTGGGGGTCGATGTAGGAGCAGTACTCCATGACCACCAGCTTATAGGGGATGGTGACATTGATGGCCCTGAACTGCCGCCGGGTCATAAAGGCCCGGACTTCCTCTTCCGTGGGCAGGGGGCACAGGTCGTACCGGTAGCCGCAGAGCATCTCGTGGATGACCTTGGAGTAGGAGTGGCCCAGCCGCCCGCCGATGAGTCCGTATTCCATTTACAGCACCTCCTTGCGGTAGCCGGTGGGGTCCTCCATCCAGGCCATGCCGTATTTTGCGGTGAGCAGGTCGCCCACGGCCAGCGCGGCGGCGCAGGTCTGCACAATGGCGGCCCGGGGCACGATGCAGGGGTCGTGGCGGCCCTGAATGGACAGCTCCGCGTCCTTCTTTGCGATATAATCCACCGTGTCCTGCGTTTTGTAGATGCTGGGGGTAGGCTTGACCGCCGTGCGGAACACCACGGGCATCCCGTTGGAGATGCCGCCGTTCAGGCCCGCATTGTGGTTGGTGGCGGTGACGATGCGCTCCCCCTGCATCCGGAAGGCATCGTTGGCCTCCGAGCCCTTCTGGTCCGCAAAGCCGAAGCCGGAACCGAACTCGATGCCCTTGACCGCCGGGATGGAGAAAGCCAGGTGAGCGAGCTTGCTCTCCACGCTGTCAAAATAGGGTTCGCCCACGCCTGCGGGCAGGCCCAGAATGGCGGTCTCCAGCACGCCGCCCACACTGTCGCCCTCGGAACCGGCGGCACGGATGGCAGCTTTCATGGGTTCCTCCACACTGCCGTCCAACAGGGCAAAGCCCTCGAACTTGTTCAGCAGTGCCTCGGCCTGCGCCGCCAGCGCGGCGGGATCATCCAGCGCAAAGGGGGCATCGCTGATCCCGGCACACCGCCCGATGTGCGTCACGATCTCGATCCCGGCCCGGTTCAGAGCGCCCAGCACCAGAGCGCCGCCCGCCACCAGCGCGGCGGTGACGCGGCCCGAAAAGTGGCCGCCGCCCCGGGCATCCTGATAGCCGTGGTACTTGGCGTAGGCGGTGTAATCCGCATGGCCGGGCCGCAGCAGGTCAGCCGTTTTGGCATAGTCGCCGCTGCGGGTGTTCTGGTTTTCGATCATCAGAGCAATGGCGGTGCCGGTGGTGCGGCCGTTGACCACGCCGGACAAAAACTGCACCGCATCCCCCTCCACACGGGGAGTGGAAAGGCCGTCGCCCCGGGCACGGCGCTTGTCCATGCAGGCAGCAAGAAAGGCTTCCTCCACAGGCACGCCCGCCGCCATGCCGTCCAGCACCGCGCCGATGGCCCTGCCGTGGCTCTCGCCAAAAATGGTCAGCGAAAGGTCGCTGCCAAAGGTGTTTTTCATGGCTTACTCCTCCACACCCAGCAGGGGGCGCAGGCCCTCCACGGGGATGGTCTCGGCCCGCCAGCAGCCCAGACCCGGCACCTTGATCACCGTAATCTGGCCGCCCTGGGCCTTTTTATCGTGCAGCATCTCGGCCAGCACCTTTTCCTTGTTATAGGTGGTGCGGGTGGGCAGGCCGATGCGGCGGTAGACCGCCCGCACCCGCTTCTGCAGCGCCTTGGATTCGATCATGGGCAGCATGCCCAGCGCCACGCACTCGCCGTGGAACAGGCCCACGGTGCGGCGGCCCTTGATGCCCTTGACAGCCTCGATGCCGTGACCGATGGTGTGGCCGAAGTTCAGGGCCTTGCGCATCCCGCGCTCGGTCTCATCCTGCTCCACAACGTTCTTCTTGAACCGCAGGCTGCGGTAGATGATCTCGCTGATCTGGGTGTCGATGTCGCCCTTTTCAAAGATGGCGAACAGCTCGGGGTCGGCCAGCAGGCCCGCCTTGACCGCCTCTGCCAGACCGTTGATGTAGTGGCGGCGGGGCAGGGTGGAAAGGGTGGCCGGGTCCACGATGACCAGCTTGGGCTGCCAGAACGCGCCCACGATGTTTTTGGTATCGCCCAGATCCACAGCGGTCTTGCCGCCGATGGAGGAATCGATCATGGAAAGGGTGGTGGTGGGGCAGTTGATAAAATCGATGCCCCGCATGTAGATGGCAGCGGCAAATCCGGCCAGATCACCGACCACGCCGCCGCCCACGGCCACCACCAGGTCGCCGCGGCCCATGTTGAACTCCAGCATCTGCCGGAGCACCGTTTCCAGGATCTTGAAGCTCTTGCTGGCCTCGCCCTGCGGCACCGTGATGATGGTGGATTCCCGGCACTGGTCGGCCACGCGCTGGGCATACTCGGCAGGCACGCCGCTGTCGGTGACAACGGCCACCTTGCGGTCCAGCCGGGCAAACTGGTACAGATTTTCCAGTGCACCGTTTTTCAGGATGATATCATAACTGCGCTCGCCCAGATTCATGGTGAGCTTTGTCCCGATGAAATCGCTCATTTCGTATACACTCCTAACAGCCGTACCGTGCGGCAGACATGATTCAGCTCGCGCAGCAGCGCGGCGGTCTTTTCGGCGGCGGGGTCTCCCACCAGCTCGACGTAAAAATAATAATCAAAGGGGACGTGGGGCAGCGGGCGGCTCTTGATGGACTCCATATTGAAGCCGCTGGCACCGATGACCTGAATGA
>ENA-OQRC01001341-OQRC01001341.1-human-gut-metagenome-genome-assembly--contig:-NODE-1341-length-16162-cov-5.654374_pt1 | contig 16162 bp, 9 predicted proteins | sample MGYA00243236_ERZ505102 | MGnify/ENA primary metagenome ERZ505102 (study PRJEB26097, sample SAMN02712089) | human gut metagenome | biome: Gut microbiome | host: Homo sapiens | place: Denmark: Copenhagen... | reverse complement strand
TTTCGATAATTATACAATTGTTACAGATTTTCTTTTATTCTGTCCATTTTTAAGCAAAAAGAAGGAAGAGTCTCCTCTTCCTTTTCTGATTTCAAGTTACAACAAATTATCTAAAATCTGCTTTATCAAAATTATATCTGTCATCTGTTGCCACAAGATATTCCCTCAATGCAAGTTTATTTTCCTTGTTGGACATAACGTTGAAATGCTTGATGATATTCAAATGCATAAGTTTTACAAAGTTATCCTTTGAACCGGAATATGTACTATTGAGTTTATTGAACATATTCATCAAAAGACTTACATCTGGAAGATCAGTATCATCATATCTGATAGTAACATAGTCCTCAATCTGTCTCACTACATCTGCGCACTTTGATGATGAAGGAATTTTATAATCAGGGTCTTCCAATACAGCCTTTGCATCAACAGCAATTGAAGAAGCATGACTCTGAAGGAAAGCAACATACCTGACTGCCATATCCTCACCAATAATACCATCTGCCATTCTACGAATCTTTTCACTAGGAATATCAACAATATTTGCATATCCATGATTCTCCTTATAAAGATTGAGTTCATTCATAAGAGCAGACCAGGTACGAGGAGTTGGCCAAGCAGTCTTACCTCTCTGAATATATTCATCTGGTCTGATAGTGTGCCAGTTAGTATATTCACCATTGTCTGGATCTGTATCAAACTTAAGGAACTCAAGAGTAATATCATCAAAACCACCCTCTGATACAGCCCACTTCTTCCACTCATCAAACGAAGGGATGAAGTTATAAGCACCTGACAACATACGGGTACCAACCACAGCACCAGTCTTTTCAAAACCTGTCCTCACTTCCTCATCATCCTCTGGACGGTTAGAGCAACAAAGAATACCCCACTTATTACCAAGCATATATCCACTGTATTCACGGTTAAGGATAATCTGCATCATAATCTTGAATACTTCCTCATTTGCACGGAAGAACTCATCAAAGAGAAGGATACCTCCTTCCGTGGTTTCAGTCTTAACAATCTTACCATCTTTATTCTTGATTTCAAGATAACCATTTGCAATATCATTAAGTACATCAATCTCTTCCTGTGTTGCATTCATCTTAAATGCAGGTAACCAAGTCTTTGGAGCCTCAACAGAAACCTTATGCATATTTTTCTTGATTTTTTCAAGAGTATCCAATGCAATACCCTGTGAAGCAACCTTATCCTTCAAAACTGGTCTCTCATTAAGATAGTCTTCAATTGATTTCTCCATAGGGATAGGAAGTGAGAAACCATCAATAGTCAAATCACCACACTGAACAACCATAAGAGCCTTCTTGTGAAGCGCATCACCCTTTTCCTTATTCCATGTCCTTACAATTGCCTTTGGAATTGTTGACTTACCAATACCTGGAGCACCCCAGATAAATACAGCACCACCATGTCTGTCACCCTTATATGCAGGAACATTCTCAACAAGGTCTTCAAGGATTTCCCTCAAATCATCACTATTGATATCCCTTGCCACAACACCACCTTCAGCAGCAGAGAATCCAACTCTCTTGAAGTCTTCCTCATTGACCATCTGAATAGCACCTGTGTTACCATACTTAGCATAGTGCTCATTAATCATTCCCTTGAATGTCTCATAATTCCTGTACTCAACACTGTCCTTGTCAATGATACCATAGTATCCCGGCTCTGGAACAATATTTGCTTCATTCTTAACATTTTTAAGATAAGGATTGTCAATATCACAATATGCACTTACACCTGGAATCTGACCTGAAGCAGCAACATTAAGAGATGTATATGCACTGACCGCCGGATAAATATCACCACTCTCTTTGAAGAATGTAATGACATCACCCATCTTCAACATAGCAGTCTTGAAGAATCTCTTAACATTTTCAACACCTTTGTGAATGAAATCCCTGAACTTTCCTTCATTGATGAAAGTATCATAATCAATAACATGTGCATATTTCTTACTTTCAACAACTTCATCCTCATCTCTCATTCTCTGGAACATACTACGTCTGAATTTCTTGGCAACACTTCTTGTTTCATCTTCTGTCCCACCAATAACTGGAAGATTCTGTCTTACTGATCTTTTCTCCTTTGTTCCATCAGAATTGATAAATGTCTTCTCTACAAATGCAGGAGTCCATTTCTTCAATGACTGATTGAATGGACAGAACAAGAACATATTCTTAAAGTCCTTACAAGAACTAACATCCCATTCACAAATAGTGTCATTATTGAATGTTGATTTATAAAACATACCTTCCATAGTTTTTACCATACCTGTATTCCAAGAACTCAAATCAATATTTGGAAGATTTGTAAATGCAAACAATGCAGTCATATTTGTAATGCCTGATACATCCAATTTTCTTAAGATTGACCTGTGTGTCATTTCATTGGTATGCTCTTCTTCAACCATATCATAGAAGTCATTAATCACACTAAAAATGTTATAATTTGAATCCTTCTTATCAACAAGTTTCGTAGCACCTGTAATGCTCCTTTCTTCTGGTTCTTCGGGATCAATCTTCTCTTCTGGTTCTTCAATATCTGGTTCTTCTTCATCATCTTCATTAGCAAAATTATCATCATCAAAACCAAAATCAAATTTTTCATTCAGTTTTTTTGAGAATTTCTGCCTATTTCTTTCAATTGTCTCATTGATATGATCGATGTTATCTTTAACAGATTGATTGATAAGTTCCTCATTTTCCACAAGCCACTTATCAAATTCTGCATCGATTTCATCTTCGGACATTGAAATATTACTTTCATTTAGATGCTTTCTAAATTCTGCCTCCCACCTGATAACAGCAGGACATAGTAATTGTTCTATAGTCATATTATTATATTTTTACTTATTATTTTCTTGATAATTCATCTCTCAATGTTTCCTTCCAAGTCTCACGTCCAGGAGCTCCATTCAAAATATCATGGAACATTATAATTGTACGCCAGTTGATTGACTGATATTCTTTATTAGGAATCAATGATTCAACTTCTTCAATAAATTCTTCCACCATATCTCTTGGAATTATACAATTCTCATCATCAATGGTCTTATCATTATAATCTTTGAGAATCCTTTTCTTCATAACCCTCCACAATGACTCCGCCATTGGTGAAATATCAAAGTTGGTAAATCTTGATGAAATAGCATCCCAGTTGCCTTGTCCAACTTGCTGAATAAATCTTTCTCTACTCAAATTGGAAATGATAATCACCAAACCTGTGAAGATAAATTCATTAGGCATAGCTGGTTTAGTATTTACCTCTTCATCCTTCCATCTATCATCAAGTTTGATCATAATTTCATCAACCTCTTCCTGACTAAGCCCTGAACTTACAGTAGGTACAGGTTTTCCAGAAACACCAGAGAACTTAATACCATATCTCTTCATTTCTTTCTTATAGAATTCATCCTTATCATCAAGAGACTTACGACCAATTTCTGTAAAATACTTCTTTTGTCTATTACCTTTAAGTCTTCTGACATCATACACTGTCAACTTGGATTCCTTACCTGGATAACCAATCATGCACTTATCCAAATCAGTCTGGAGAGCATTCTTCCACATTGATATACGATAATCACCTTCAAAAATATTTGGTGAATCATCAAATACCAGTATCTTACCATTGAAGTCATACATAAGTTTATAAACACTATCTGCTGTTGAATTACCTGAGGCAATCCAAACATAGTCTCTATTAATGACCATATTCTTTTCCTTAAATGCAGTCTGGATTGAATGTGTCTTACCAATGCCACCCTTACCAGTGATGAGGACACCTCTTCTTGACATAATAGATTTATCATCCTTGTCAAGTTTACCCTTCTGTTTTACATAATTACACATTACCTCTGCAATAGACTTAATACGACCCATAGTTTTCTCATAATGTTTTGTATCCTCCTCAATCTCGGTCTCATGCTTTGCTTCCATTTCTGCCCTTCTTGCCTCAAACTCATCAACCTCTTCACCAGTGTCATATGGAACTTCTGATTTAGTCACAATGGCCGGACCAGCACCCTTACAATCAGCAATCAAATTATCAAGAATCCTATCATCAACAGCTGCCTGATAACTACCACCTTGTTTTACACCATTTGCAGCAGTCACAACTGTGTTGGCCATATCCATCATATACTTAACTGGACCACCTTTAACATCATCTGTACCTTTATATTTCTTCCAAACCCTTGTTGCTACAGGATCCCCACCAGATACCAATGCAAGGAACTGAGCTGCTGCTGTTGTCTTACCAAATTTTCTAATGAAACTATATACAAAATCCCTTTCATCATGGTCAAGTTTCTCAAAAGACATAACCTCCTTCACCGTCCAACCTGAACCATATCTGTCAGCTGCTTCATTGATAACTCCTTCATTCACAACACCACCTTTCAAGTCATCAACCAGTTGGTCAATCATATCATTGAAACCAAGTTTCTTTGTTGAATAAGTAACTATTGCAACATTCTCTTTTCCAACCTCAAAATTATTGAAAATGGAAATGGATTTTTCATTTGTGTCACGACAACATACAATAGTCCTGGTACCTTCTGTCTCATAGAATCTAACACCTGGAACATTGTTCAAATAAACAACATTATATGCAACACCAAAATTTCCAAGACCTGCTGCCTTCAATTTCTTACCAACAATGTGAGAAATTTTCAAAAGATACTGGTCTTTATAAACAGGAGTGCCAAATATAACTTCATCCTCTGGAATATCATCTGGGTCATCATCTGGAACTTCCATAGTCTTATCTTCATTCTTAACTGATTCAACAGCCTCTTTCAATGCTCTTTTCTTATTAAGGAATTCATCAGCATCAAAATTCTTGAACTTTTTTATCATATCTTATTTCTTATGATTTATATAATATAAGTTATTTATGAAAGATTTAATTCGTGTACAAACTTTCATAAACATCCTTATTGTCCATTCTCAACAGGGTTTTCCTATATCCGGCATTTTTGGAAACTATATCTATATGGTTTTCATAACAATATCCAGGAATAATCAAGTCATCCTTGGCATCAAAACTCAACGCGAACTTGATTCCCCTGTCATTAAGTATAGCCAGTCTGTCAAACATATCATTGTAATCAACATTCCCAAAATACTTCCCGGTACTCCTGGTCATCTCATAAGGAGGATCCAGATATACAAAGTCATCAAGTCCGACAGCTTCCATCATCATCCTGTAATCACACCTCTTGAAAACTACATTGTGTTCATTGAGGACTTCACTCCACACATATAGCACTTTCTTCAGTCTCTTGGGCTTTATGCCATCCCTTGTGATATGAAAAGTGTTGTTGAAATTACCATATTTGTTATATCTTGGGATTCCATTGGTACAAGTCCTCATCAGGAAGAAGAAACAATAGGGACTCCTGGTCTGGTTGAACTCATCCCTGACCATCTCAAAATACTTCTTCTTATCCAGTCTGTCTTCCAATACATTCATCTCCGTCCACATCCTTGTGTATTCAGTAAAAAGTCCGTCAGGGTCTCTCTTGACCGTGTTCCATAAATCAATCAAGTCACCATTTATGTCAGAACAGACACACCTGTTCACATAATGATCCGGTGACTTGAGTAACTGGAAGAGGACGGAACATCCCCCGCAGAAAGGTTCATAATATATATCTATGAAATTTGGGAAGTATTGAACAATCTCCCCGCTCTGGATTCTTTTAGAACCTATCCATTTCACAACACAAGGAACATCCATAATTACATATTAATTATATAAATTAAATATAACAACTTTCATATATAGTAAGAGCAGATGGATTAATCGGCAAATCTCTCCACCTGCTCAGTTATATAATAACACTGTATTTATGAATAAAGAAGAAGTCTTCAATCTCTTGAAGACAAAAGGTGGATTCTACTGCCAGGAGAAACAATTCATTAAAAGATTTCCTGACATATATGAAGATAAACTTACAAAAACCTCCTGCCTAAATTATTTATAGGCAGGAGGAAAAACAAGATATAAATATGAAAACAAACTACTTCACATTACGGAAGGAGGTCTTTTTATCAAAACCATGTGACTCCAGGTGTTGGATATCTGTCCGGTTGTCAACGATATGAGTCTCTTTGATTGAGAGGAGATAGTCAGAAACATTATTCCAAACTTCTTCAGCGGGAATGAATGAAGGAATCCAGGTCCCATCCATTATAGGATTCTCTTTATAATTCCCATTCCTATCAGGCGCGATATAACCAACCTTCGCGACAGCCTGATAAAAATCATCACTCGTACAAGAACTCCGCCTTGGAACATCACGATGATTATATGTAAGCTCTCCTAAGAGAATTGGCGCTTTGGTTTTAGTCCTGGATCTGTCAAAAGTGAATTTACTCATCAGTTTTGGAATAATTTTCACTTCCGCGTCAGTCTCATTCTGAAGAACCCTATACACCAAGAATGTATACGCGACAGAACCAATTACAAGTCCAAAGAAATTTGATGTCACATTATAGGCATCTGGGAATTGTTCTGATTTTTTAGGGTCAAATCTTCTGACATATTTTCCGTATGACCAACCAGAATTCGGATATCCCTTATCCCAATCATAAGAACACTGGTTTCCACCAATATTAGGATTGATTCCATTCTTCCAAGTGCAGAAAATATTTCCATACCCCATAGGATACCTCTCATATATGATGTCGGAAGTCTTATTCACCAACCTTGTGGAATTCCTGCGGTCATAGGTGATATGTCCATCTATCCCCCAAACACCCGCAAGATAATCATAATAATCTTTTTTATTGTCTATAATTCTCATAACACTACAAAGATAGTAATTTTTTCCGACAATTCCAAATTTATTTCACATTAAATCCAATTCTCTTTTTCTTCTCTTCCATGAAAGTCTCTTCAGGATTGAAAAGTTCCGCCAGGGAAATGTCCTTGTCTACCTTCTGTATTTTGAACTTCTCAGCGACCTTATTTGCCCTGTCTTTGTCCAGGAGATCAAAATCATACTTACATCTACACCTTCCAGGTCTCAACAGCGCCTCATCAATCTTCTCATAATCTGTGTTGAATGTACAGATAATCTTGATATTAAGCGCATCTGAAAGAAGACCGTCGGTCATATTCAGCAAATCAGTGATTCCGTCACTCCTGATATCATCATCGACAGTGACCAGATTCTCACAATCCTCTATGATGAACACATTTCCCCTGTTTCTCATAAGGAAGTTAAGACTGGTAGGGTCCGTCAATGCATCAAAGAGCTTGCAAGGCACATAGATGAACTTCCTGTCCTCCGTACCACATTCCTTGATGAGATGCCTGATATATGTACTCTTTCCCGTTCCTGGTTTTCCATAAAGGAGATAGAGACCATTCTTGTCTTTCTCGATTGAATGTACTATCCTCTTGTGCACCTCTTCAAACCCTTCATTATACATGTCATAATCCAAATCACCATCCAACTCGATGTCAAAGTCATTGAGATACATATCAGGATCTTTCACGATGGCATAACACTTCACCTTGTCATTATCCTGGTTGTATTTCTTGATGTATTTCTCAACAACATTATCAATCGCCTCTGTTCCAAGGTGGGTGATGATATTCAGATTGTCATATTCATAATAAATCATCAGCGGTTCATTCTTCGATACAAGATAGAACCTGGATGTGTAGATATCTTTGTCATCCCAAACCGTTGAATCCTCATCATCATTGAGGAATGCCATCGAACTTTCCTTCTCCTTCTTCTTTGACTTGTTGTACTCATACAGCATAGGTTCAAACTCACCCGATGAAATCAAGTCATTGAATATCACATTGTAGATATCAATCTTCTCATCTGCATCACTCCTGTGTACCTCCATATAAAACTGATATACAGGAATTCTATCAAACAATTCCATATACCAATAACAAGGATCTATCGCCCTTGTATTGGCATTTACAAACAGATTGTTACTTATCTGTTTTGTAATGTTACCTAATTTTAATTCTGCCATATTATCCTAAATGTTCATTAGTGTCCACACAATCTGTCCTTTCAATGAGTTTCATCTTGTTGTAATTGATGTCAACCCTGAACTTATGTCCCTTTCCCTCACCCTCACGGATTTTCAATATCTTCATCCAGTAGTAAGGTGTGGCAACCCCCGCAATGAGTTCGCCAATCCTCATCTCCTCTGTCTGGATGATACCAATCGCATTGTCAACCGTGTGCATAAGTCCCATTGACTCCGACACATCAGTGAGGTTGATGTCTGAACTGTCCAAAGCACCACGACCAATCTGGGATGCGGTAATCATAAGCAAATCATACTTTACAGCAAGACCTCTCAAATCCTCCGCCAGGGTCTTGATTTTGAGATAGGTGTTCTCAGAGTTGGGCTGACGGTAGTTGCACATAATATTAATATAGTCTATGATGACCACATCAACCTTATATTTCTGACTATCCTCAACCTCCTTTATATACCTCTCCACATCCAGTACAGTACCCTGGCCGGTAGGAAGTTCCTTGATTCTTAACTTACCCGGCTCAAAGAAACTGTTCTTCCTGAACTGGTTGAGTTTCTTCTTCACCTTTGCGGGGTCTTCCACAAGTTTGTCATAGTCTTCAAGAGTCATATCCAGCAGGTTCGCGGAAATTCGTCTCGTGACTTTCTCCTTCGCCATCTCACAGGTAATGAACAACACATTCTTACCTTGTCTCACATAGTTGGCGGCATCATTACAAAGGACAATGGACTTACCTACATTGGTTCCGCCAATATAGCACGTAAGTGTCTTATGATCAAGTCCTCCATGAGAAACCTTGTTCCAATATTCCCAGGTGGATGGTATCTTGTCTGTCTTGATGTTCCTGTGACTGTCCGGATCCCAGAAGTCATCACCCAAATCCCTGTCAAAGGAAATGAGGTTAGTATCCGCGACACAAGTGGCGGCCCTTCTCACCACATCCCTTACATTATCCAGGGTTACATCTGTGGTCTTCACCAAGGTGACCGCCTCAAAAAGGTTATGGTTGAGACTCCTGAACAGAATCCACCCTTCCGTGGTATCTTTCAGAAAGTCGTCATCATACGCATTGATTTCTACATCATAGATACTGTCAACTATCTCAGGAGGCAGTTCCTTCTTATCACCCTTAATGATTGACTTCATCTGCTCACAGGATGGCGATTCCTTATACTCCTGGAAAAACAACTTAGCATTATTCGCCAGATACTGTATATCAGGATTGTTATAGAAGTCTCCACCCATGCTCAAAAGATACTGTGGTTTCTTCAAAGCATATGCGAATATAAGTTTCTCCTGGTCTATTGTTGTCTTTAAAGATCCCATGGTGTCTTGATGATTTTATATCTTGTATTGTTCTTCTTGATGTATTCCAGATTCACCAACACTTCAATGATTTTTGAAATACCTTCCTCATCCAGATTGTACTTATTCTCCAACTTTGCTTCTGAAAAGAGATTATAGTCAGGACTTTCCATACAACTGTCATAGAGCACATCCAGGGGTGTTGGATAATCTGGTAGGCATTTATTGATGCCTGTGATGTACCTTACCTGTATTTTATCATTATCTAACTTTACCATATTCTTATTGAGCCAACTTTATCAGCATAAAAATAACAAAAAACATAGTGATTCATAAATATTTTATACTTTATATAATATAATAATACTATGGTCTTAACATTTAAAGATTATCAATCAAATGACATTGATTTTAATGAACTTGGACAAATCAATGAATCTCACCAATATGAAGACTCCATTTGTTCAGTAATGGATAAATTAGCGTTCTATGTAAAAAGAAGTGTCGCATTGGAAACAAGTAATCTCAATGAGTCCGCAAAAAGAGCATATAATAAGGACATCAGACTCAACAGGGATGAGAGAATCGCGGCGGCCTGTATCTTCAATGAGATGTTGAGAAAATATAAGGAAAACATGCGGGAAGAACTCTCTGTGTATGAGTCTATAATCAATCATGGCTCACTCCTTGAAGAGGGTGTTGAAGTTGATTTTGATAAATTCATTGGCACTATCCTCAATGAGAAATTTGGTGAAAATACATCCGCGTTCAGGACGAAGTTCAAAGAACTATTCCAGAAGGGTAAGAAAGGTCTTGCCAATGCATCAAAGGCTGTCATTGATGGCGCAAAAGACCTCACAGCAAAGGGTGTGGAGGTCGTGAAAGCAAAGAAGAATGATCTTGTCAAATGGGCGAAGGAAGCAAAGAAAGACTTCGAGGACAGGTATCAGGCGCTCAAGGAACTCATCAATGATATTGTAAAGAAAGGCATTGACAGTATCCAGAAGTTTATCGATAAAATCCTTAAAGTGTTCTCATCAATAGGTGACAACCTTGTTGATGTGGTCAAGAAACTGGGAGGTCTCAAAATGGAAAAGGCTGAAAAGCCTACATCTCTTAATCTGGAAGACACGGAGGGTATCTACAAGAATGCCGACGGTGATGCCGAAAGGTCATTCATCAACAACATCATCTTAAGAGTCCAAGCCATCATCTCAAAAGATGAGGAGAACGCCGCAAAATTGATGACTGAATCATACGTGGCAGAATCACTTGTAGATAACAAGTTCATTGCCTGGCTCGCTGGATACAAACAGGACGGTTCAAAGATGAACTGGTGGAAATGTCTCCTTATAGGTCTTTGCGCGTCTCTTATTGTATGGCTTCTTCCAAAGGTTCTTATCTTCGCGGGACTTGGCGGAGCGATTACAGCGTTCATCGCCGCACTTGTAGGTTTAACCTGGAATGGTATCGGTATGTTGAGGCTCATATACAGAAGAAACAAGGAGAGAAAGGAGGGTGAGAAGTTCTTTGATAAGAAGACTGCAATCTTCTTTGCACTTTCATTGGTTTCAACAACATTCAGCGCGGTGACATTTGTAAAGACCGTCGGTCCTCTCTTGAGGGAAATCTGCAACACTATGGGATGGACAGGTGGTGATAATATGAGTAAGTTCGGTGAATTCATTTATAATATCACCAAGAAAGTGAGTCCAAAGAATGCATTTACAGAAGGTGGATTCAGTGAGGTATCTGAACAAATCAAGAATTTTGGCGCTGATGTAAGAGAAGGTGGAGATTTGGCGATGTCCGCAGACAAGGCGGTTGAGACAATGGAGAAAATGCCTGGCGCTACAAAAGAACAGGTGGACGCGTTTAGGGACTTCCTTAATTCGGCAAAAGATGTAAAGGGCACATCCAATATATACAACACATGGGAAAAGTTTGCCAATGATCAAAATCTTCCTCTCACCGGTGTGTTCGATACATCAAAGTGGGGAGGTTCAGGTCCAATCAGGAAGGCAATCCAATTCTTCAAGGATAATAATCAGCTTCCTGAATCAACCATTCTCGGTGTTGTGGGTTCAGAGGCGACAAAAAACTCATCAGGTGGATTATATGGATTCGCGAACTACATCACCGGCTGTTCAAAAGACCAGATGGATATGATTTTCCAAAAGGCCGCTGAATTTGCGGGAAAAGACCTTGATACACTTCAACTCAACATCTATGGTACAGGTGAGATTGCAAATGTACTCACTACTGTAACACATGTAGATGGTGTGTTTGATGTCCTTGCACCGGATGTACCATTCCTCCCTATGGTCATGCCATTCTTTGATGACAAGAAGTGGGGAGATTATAAAATCAGGTTCGCATCTGCAACAAGAGGTTCTTCTGCTTATGTGGTTGATAAAGTTGAAATGCTTTCTGATGAGAAGATTGCAAATATTGAAAATGGAGGTAAGGCTCTTGACACATTGAGAGAACTTCATAAGAAAGCCTGGAATGAATTCAAGTCATTGAAATTTGATAATGTTGAGGTGGTCAAAGAAGGCAGGAAAAAGAAGAAGGAAGACAAAAAGGAAGTTGAAGAACCACAATATGTAGTGTTCTATGTCAAACCTGATGAATCAACCGGAAATGATAATGATAAGGTGTCAAAGAAAGAAGACTCAAATGAAAAATCAGCCATAGGTATTGTGATTGACACACTCACAATGATGTGTGCGGATGTATGTAATTTCAATGAATCAGTTGAAATCAGAAGAAGACCACAACCTTACTTTATGAAGGGTCTCTTCTCAAGGTTATCATTCAGACCTACAAAGAGCAATGACAATGATACAAAGGATTATATCAGGCAAACTCTCGGTCAGACAATGAAGACGCTTGTATCACAGAATGTCCTCTATGGCATGGGCAAGAAATATATAGATTCAAAGACTGACGGCAAGAAGGTTGAATATTCAATCAGGAATACTGTCGTGGGTGACAAGAAGAAGGTCAATCCTAAAAAGACAATGTTTGAACTTGGTAACTTCTCTCCTGATGAACTTGTCAGTTGCCTGTCTGATGAAACCACCAACAACAAGATTTCCTATGGATTCCTTGACGGTTCATTCGCATCAAAGGTTTCCATCAAGACAGACAAGAACGGTGTCATCAAGGCATCTGTAATGAAAGACTCTTCAACCATTGAGAATGTAAAATATTACAGAGTCAAGAGAGAAGAGTATAAGAGCGCGATAGAAAAGTGGAAGAAGTCAAAAGAAAAATGGGAGAGGGATGGTAAGATAGGCAAGAAACCTTCAAAGCCTACATTTATAAAAGGCGATGATGGCGAATACTATAAGAGAGCGTCAAAGAAATGGTCGGAAGATTCTAAAAACAAGAGAAAGAAGACCTATGACTTTGTTGACATCAGAATTGTACCGCTTTTGAAGAAGGGTGACCTCTATAAGAAACTGGTTGGCAACAAGAAGTTCAAGAACATCCTTTATAAAGAAGATGACAGCAATAACATCAAACTCAACAATGATGTCATAAAGGTTCTCAAACCATTCCTCTTCAGACCAGAGAAGACATTCGCAAAGGATGATGAATATCAACTCACACAACTTCTTAAAGACCAGGGAATCGAGGGTGAACACCTTGGATGGTTCAAGAATCTGTTCAAGGATGAAGAGCAACTCCATGACACATTCAAAGACCTTGTAGAAATCATCTGGGATTACTTGTCAGATAATAGAAGAACTGTATTCAAGAAGAAAGACTTTACATCAAATCATAAAAATAATGAAGATGTAGAATACACATTGTTTGATGAGTTGATTGAAGAATTCTTCAATGATGAATATGATGAGGAAACAGAATATGAATATGATTCCATGATTCTTGAAAATCAAAAACCTGTTCTTTCATTTGAAGACTTCTTATTTGAAACAAACTAAAAAACAAAGGGTGAGATTCAATTCTCACCCTTTATTTTTTCATTTAATTAAGTTGATTCCCTATCAAATCATTTACATCTACAGTCTCATCTGGTGTATTGTCATCTTCAAATACTTCTTCAATATTTGTACCAGATTCAGCATACTTGAATTCTGATTTGATATACTCATCAAGTCTCTCAAGTCTTTCCTTTGTAAATGCCTTTGATGTGAATATCTGATTCAAAGGAATTGTGGTACCATCATCAAGACAATATCCTCTTGCTGTTTCACTTGGAACAAAATACTGTACAACACCATTATTCTCACATCTAATATATTCATCATTTGGATTTTTCAGATAATCCTTCTCACTGATAAATTTACCTCTCTGGATACCACATCTCTCAAATGAAATATACTCTTCAAGACCAACATATGGATTCATGCCATTAACATATGAGATATAGAATTTCACCTTTACAGGTTTACAGAACCTATTCTTCTCTGGTTGTGCTGTCACAATGATTCCTGTCTGTGTATTATCAGAACCTTCTTTTAATTTTGCCTTGGATAGATTAAGGATGATACTTGCACCATAAACCAATCCCTTACCACCTGACTGAATATTTGTAGGAACATAAGAATCAGGGGCAGCATATACATGGTTCGAGAAAGCAAATGTCCCACCAATGATACCCATCTTCTGCATCAGGATTCTGAAAATAGACCTAATCTGCTTTGCCCTGGTCATATCAGATTTATCATTTCCAGACTTTGCATCCTCGATTTCTTTGATCGTTGCAAGATTTCCGACTGAATCCAAGATGAACAATACTTTAGGAATATTCATACCCTGTTCCTTCTTTTCAATAAGAAGATCAACAGTCTGTGTGATATTGGTCTTGAATTCCTGAACTGTTCCAACAGGTTCATAACGGAACTTTGATGGATCCACACCAAACTGTGTCAATTGAGACCTCTCAATCGCATTCTCCGAATCATACCAGATGACAAAGATACCCTTCTTCTGAGCCTCCCTGGCAATATTCAGCAAAAGATAAGTCTTACCTACACCAGACTCACCAGAAATACAAATACTTCTATTGTTTGGAATACCACCAAAAATACTTCCTGTAAGACATGCATTACATGCATAATTTCCAACAGGAATATAATCTGTAATTGCTGAAACTCCTGCACCATCAGACATCAAACCACCCCACTTTGAGTTCTTTGACATCTCTTTATTTAAATCACTGAAACTAAATTCACCAGCCTGTTTTGCCATATTATAACTATTTAAAATTTTATACACTAAATATAACAAAAATGGCAGGATTTTTAGTCCCACCATTTTCTTATTTGTTTTCAAGAAACTCATTGTCCTGATGATTAATTTCATGTAAGCACCTAGCCGCAAATTTATCATAGATATTATTGTATCTATCTTTATAAAGGTCTATTCCAAAAACACATTCTTTTGAGATACCTAAATATGCAGGATGTTCATCTGTATTAGCAGTCCACCTGATGACTTCTATGTCTCCTAACCCAGTTGGATCACGCAATTTTGCTACATATATATAATCAAATTTATCACCACCAGGAAACTTACATCCAAACTCTTCAAATTTATCTTTGGTGACTTTTAAGTACAATTTTTCTTCTTCTTCTGGAGTATAAGTCTTTGTGATATCTACCCCTGGCTGCCTGAACCATTCTCTTGCTACAAGTTTATACAAATATTTACAAAACTTCACCCAATTTTTATGGTATTTAGATTTAAATTCTGCTTTCTTACTATCAATATCTGATTTGTCCAACTTGTGTCCACACTTTGAGCAAAATATATTAACTACTGGATTCTTTGTTTCACATTTTGGACAAATCAAGACACCCTCCCTCAATTCTCTTTTCATTCTAATTATATCCCTTCTTAAGTCTTTTTCTGAATATACTTTGTCATCTTCAAAATATTCCAGGAGTACTTCATGTGCAAGCTTGGAAACCCTGTTGAAATATTTCTTATTCTCCTTTACAGTCAGTTTTACAATTGCATCATACAGTTTATCATAATCTTCTTCTTTATGGAATGCATTTATAAAAGCATCTAATGGTATTTTATAAAAAATAAAATCCTTATATTTGTTTACATAATAAAATATAGCAGATACTATATCAAGGACATTTATATCACCCTTGTACTCATTATTACTTATAGGTAAGAATCTTTCCTTGTAATCCTCATAAGAATAGAAATTTCTTTTTGGCAAGTTTCCTGTAAAGATAATTTTATTATCTTTCTCTTTTTTACCTTTTGATTTTTTATCATCTATCAATTTCATTTCATATTGATGAATATTCTTATATGAATCACAATAACCTATTAATGTTTTCAATGTAGGCATATTATATCCAAAATCAACACCTATAAAATGGCGTTTTTCTTCATGGTTCTTCAATATTCTTCGGAATGTAACTCCCAATTGAGAAATCCATGCATTCTCTTCAGAGTTATCATATAAGTAAAATATGTAGTTCAGACCTCTCTGATCTTCTGCTTGTGTCTTATAATATTTATTCTTTTTCTGATTATTAAATCCATGTGTAATTTCATGTGAGCATACATCTTCAAATTCAGTCAAACCATCTTTATCCTCGATTATTTTATCCAAATATCGATTAAAGATACCTAAATATGCGGGATGTTCATCTGTATTAGTAACCCACCCAGCATCTGTATTTTCCATATGATAATATGGATCATCCAATACTGCTACATATATATAATCAAATTTATCACCACCAGGAAACCTACACCCAAACTCTTCAAATTTATCTTTGGTGACTTTTAAGTACAATTCTTCTTCTTC
>ENA-OQRC01001335-OQRC01001335.1-human-gut-metagenome-genome-assembly--contig:-NODE-1335-length-16221-cov-5.411295_pt1 | contig 16221 bp, 19 predicted proteins | sample MGYA00243236_ERZ505102 | MGnify/ENA primary metagenome ERZ505102 (study PRJEB26097, sample SAMN02712089) | human gut metagenome | biome: Gut microbiome | host: Homo sapiens | place: Denmark... | reverse complement strand
TAATTTGTTTGGATATATCAAAAAAATATATTATCTTTGTAATGTAAAACAAAAAACATATGGAAGAAAGGAAATTCAATATTGGTGATAGGGTTGTCTGCATAGACAAACAGTATTATGACAATGGTTACCATAATGGTTTTAACAAATCAGAGAATCATTTCATAAGAAGTTCAATTGTAAGTGATGTATATGAGTATAATGGTTGGAAAAAGAGAGTGTTTTATGTAGACAATTATCATCATCAAGTTGATTCTTGTGGTGATTCTCGTACTGATCAGTATGGTGAGGTTTGTGAAAAAGATGGCATGTATACATTTTGTCCCAGAGATACTGATAAAATCTGGTATCATGCTGAAAAGGATGCTGATGAAATTAAAAGAGTCATTGATGAATGTAAAGAAGATTTTCATAAGAAGTGTGAAGAATCAAGACAAAAGGAGATTAGCAAGCTTGAAGCTGAAATCAGATATGCTCAAAACCGTATAAATGATTTTAAGAAAGGTGATAAGTTTATGTATTGTGGGTGTACAAAATCCGAAAGGGAATGGAATGATAAGATGGATGAAATCATCAATAATGCTGTTGGTAAAAAATAAAGAATATGTTACAGAAGGACAATTTTATTGATTTGAAGATTGGAGATGAGTTCCGCTACAATCGATCAAGAAAGCATCACAAGGTCATCAATATGTTTGATTATGATGGTAAGACTTATGTTGTTGTTCTTGGTGACAGTGATAGTTCCCACTTTGAAATCAGGGAGAAAAACAAACTATGTGGGGTTTATACTTATTATGGGAATTTCTATGATGGTGTTGTAGAGGTGAATGGTTACCAAGTTAGAGGTATTGGTGGGAAACTTCTTCCTACTCCTAAACTTGTGAAGGTGAAGGTTAAGAAGAATACCACAAAACCTGCACAGGAGGATGTTAAGAAGGACACCACAAAGAAAGAACTGACTGATTTCCAAAAGTTCTACAAAGTTCAATGTAGTGGTAGAATCAATATGACAGATATTGTTACCGGTTCAATACTTGCAGGGATTTCTGAAGAGAAATATGAGGATATCCTTTGGCACTATGATGAATATAAATCTGGTAAAAGACAGTAATATGAAAGAGATTCATTTTTACACCAATTTGACCAATGTGGAGCAGACATCTGAATGGGATCTTGACAATATGTGTGTGGATTATTTCACATCTAATAAAGCGATTGAGAACCCAGATGAGAAGATGGTGAAGACAACCCAGCTCTGTCTATTGAGGAATACCTGGGATTACATTGACCGGGGTGCAAGGGTGTTTATTCACAATGGTAATGAGGTGTTTGAGGTCTTTGATGAAAGATATGACAGCAACGGCAAGGAGATTAGGAGAGGTATGGACATCTCCAAACTTCTTATAGGGGGTACATTTGGTAAAATCTATTGATATGACAGAAATGGAGAAAAAATGTTTTGATTCACATCCAATCTGGAAAGTTGCAGCAGATGGACTTCCAGATGAAGATGGTGAGTATCTGGTTGTTGTTGAAAGTCTGGATAGACTTATCAGATATACTGAAATCTGCAACTATGACAAGAAACATAAATCATTTACTTGTTGGGATCATTATAATGACTCAATTTGTACATACAAGAAGAAAGACATCAAATATTGGATGAAAATTCCAGATTATAAGTAAAATCTGAAATAAAAATAGAGAAAGATCATGAAAACTCTGAAAGATAAATTTGTATCTGATAATCTCTGGTACCTGGTTCTTGCTTATATGCATGATACTGAGTTCAAGGTGGTTGAAAAGTGGACAAAATATGATGAAAGGGGTTTCCCTGTATTTCATCTTGAATGGTTGACTTATGAGGAGTTTTCACAGTTGGCAAAGGATGCTGTGGATTTCTTCCTTGATCAATCACAAGAAATCACAGAAGAAAATATTGATAAATATGCTGAAAGATGACCAGAGAAGAGTTTAAGAAAATAGCAAATTATATAGGAGATATTATAAAGGATACCCCTTGGCATCAGCACATTTATATTGTTGGTGGAAGTATCAGAGATCTCTGTATGGGTAATGATATCAAGGATATTGACCTGGTTATTGACCTTCCTAATGGTGGTGTGGATTTTGCCAACTGGTGTAAGGACCAGGGATACACCAAGACTGTGGTTGTATATGCCACATACGGGACAGCCATGTTCAAGTTCAAGCAGTTCCCTGGAGAGGAAATTGAGTGTGTGATGACCAGAGGTGAGAAGTATGAGGACAAGGAGTCCAGAAACCCTGTCACAGTCTTTGCTGATATTAATGAGGATGCAATCAGAAGGGATTTAACCATCAATGCACTTTATTACAATGTCTCAACCAGTGAGATTCTTGATTTGGTTGGTGGTCAGGAAGACATAAAGAATCACATCATCAGAACCACCAACAAGAATCCAGACATAGTGTTTGATGATGACCCATTGAGAATCCTGCGAGAAATTCGTTTCGCAACCAGGTATGGATGGGAGATTGAGAAGAAGACATATGAGTCTATGAAAAAGTATTCCAAGAGACTCAAAATCATTACCAAGGAAAGAATCCAGGCTGAATTCAACAAGATTCTGATGTCTGAAAATGCTGTGATGGGTATCAATATGCTGCATGATATTGGTGCAATGACATTTATTGTTCCTGAATTTGAGAAGTGTTATGGTCTTACCCAGAACAGGTTTCATTTTGGTGATGTCGCTGAACATACCCTTGCTGTCCTTGACTATCATTGCAAACATTTTGATGCAGATTTGACAGAAAGACTTGCTTGTTTCCTTCATGATATTGGAAAGATTATGACCAGGAGTGTGAAGGATGGAAAGATTCATTTCTATGACCATGAGTATGTTGGTGCAGAAATGGCTGGAGATATTTTGAGAGAACTGAAGTATGATAATGACACCATCAAGAAGGTGCAGTTCCTTATCAGAAATCATATGAGAACCAAGCAGGCAGGAGATGGTGCAAAATATATGAAGGATAAGTCTCTCAACAAACTCCTTTATGAGTGCAAGACTTTTGAGATGTTCAAGTCTCTTATGAGAATCATTGAGTGTGACAATGAAGCACATGCAAAGGATTGCTGCATTCACAACCAGTATTCTGAACTTGTTGCAAAGGTTGAACTTGAAGGAAGTCATTCCAAGATGTTTGGATATAAGCCTCCTGTCACCGGTGAAGACATTATGAGTGTTCTTGGTCTTGAACCAGGTCCAATAATTGCAGAAATTAACAAGAGACTTCTCAGTCAGGCATTTATGGATCCTGAAATATCAAAGGAGAGATGTATTAAACTCCTTCCTGGTATTAAGAAACAAGTAGAACAAATTTTAAAGAAGTAAGATATGCCTGATTCATTCTATGCTGGAGTAACCATCTGTGGTGTTTATTCAGAAGGATTCGTTATACCTCAATACTATGAAAATGGTGAGTGGTGGTATTGGATGCCTGGTGTTGGGACTGTTCCTGAACATAATCTTGTGAAAAAGTGAGGATTTCACCCTCACTTTTTTGGTTTTCTCAAAAAAATGTATTATCTTTGTAATAGAACATTAAATGAATAGAAATATGGAATTACTTTTACATTGGATGCGCAAGCAGGAGATTGATGACAAAATGCTTTATAAAAATGCTGCTATCAAACAGGAATGCTTTTTGAGGGATGATGTTTGTAGCAATCTCCTCCATATACATGCTTTTGTGGTATCTACTCACACTTCCAAATCTATCCAACTCCCTGTCTATTATTTTATGATGCGCAATGGCATCAAGGTGGTCTGCCGGGAGAACTTCTATGGGTGGATGCTCTCTGTGAAACTCCCGAATGACAGGCCATATGAAGACATCATCTCCAAAGACCTGATTGAGTGTGGGTATGAGTCTGACTGTTACTTCGAGGGTTTCAGGAAAGAATGGGTATTTGAAGGATACAAACCTAATGACAAGAGTCAGAGGAACTTCTCATTTGGTATCTACAATGACTATAAGTTCTATACCGTGATGCATACGCTCAAGAACCTCTATGAACCAAAGGACTTCTCCGATGATGCCAAGAGACTGACCAGGGAGGAAGTGGTGGAAACCATCAACAGCATCTATGACAATAATGGTTACAATGACATCAAGCATGTATTTAAATCAGGTGGTGTGAGCAGGAAGATGTCCGGATGTGAGATTCTTTGGGGTACATGGAGAGAACTGAACGACTATGACATCATAAAAAAGTATGGGATTGATTATATCTCCATGGATGTGCCTGACAGTCCTGAAGAGTTTGCGGATTATATTCTCAAGTATCCTGAGGTTGCGCAGGCCTTTGTGTTTGAATCCAGGACATTTGCGGAAGAATTTTAAAGAAAGTGGGAAAATAATTCCCACTTTTTTTTGTTTTCTTGAAAAAAAGTATTATCTTTGTAGTAGAAAACAAACACAAAAGAATATGAATGTTTTAGACCTCATCAAGAAAGACCTTCAGAATAAGAAGGATATGTTCGGACGCCCTATGATTGACACCATTGTTGTTCTCAAGAAAGATGACAAGGGATACTACATTGAGTATGCTTTTAAGGAAGGAGCACCTCATGACAACAGGTGTCTGTCCTGGTATGATTCCTATCAACCAGAAGCATATCGCCAGAATGGTTGGTTCAGGACCAATGATGGTGTTGACCTTCCTGAAGATGAGACCCAGAAGAGACTGGATCAAATCCGTCAGGCTCGTGAGGAAAAGGTTGGAAAGGTGTTCCGTCTTTCTTCTTTCACCTGTGGATATGAAGAGGATGAAAAGAATCAGCTTATTAAAAGTGAAAAATCCTGGAATGAGTTTCATAAGGATGAACCTTTTATTCCAGAAGATCATATCTGCAAGGTTGGGTGTCCTGCAAAAGGTTGTGACGGGTGTAAGAGTTATTGGACATATGAAAACCCTGTAAAGTGTGCCTGCTGGTATCTCAAGGATGAGAAGACTATGGAGAATTACATCAGGGACTACAAGATTTCTATGTCTGCCACTGAACTTGCTGAACTCTTATGAAAGACAATCCTTGTATAAGATTCTCTCATATTGGAGTAGATGGTCAACCTGTATATAAACCCAAGAAGGTATTTGATACAGACAAGGAGGCCATAGCCTATGCCAAGATGGTCAATGTAATGAATGCAGATCATATGATCCACAAACAAGTTGCATACAAATGTCCTAAATGTGGTAAATGGCATATAGGTAGAAGTACTACTATATTAAGTGAAAAGAACAGAGAAAAATTAATGAAAGAAAAATTAATGAAATAATTTTCAGATTTTTTGTTATATTTAATTTGTGTAAGAAATACACATAAATATAATGTAAGCTGGAAATAAAAATCCACAGGATACTATTTGGATCCATCAGGTGAGATAATAAAGACAGGTTACACAAAGTAATACAAATTTAACTTATATAGTTATGAACAAAATTCTCGTAGTCGTAGACATGCAGAACGACTTTCTTACTGGCTCTCTGGCCAATGAATCTGCTGTAAAAGTAATCCCTAATATCAAGAGGGAAATTGAAAGTGGGAAGTACACCCACATTATCTTCACAAGAGACTCACACACTGAAAATTATTTGAAAACCCAGGAAGGTAAGCATCTTCCTGTGCTTCACTGTATCACTGGATTCTGGGGTTGGGATGTGTGTGATGAACTCCTCAATTCCAATTTTGGAGAAATTGAACCTATGTTCCTTGACAAACCTACCTTTGGTTACAAGGATTGGGTTGATTATTTCAACCAGAACCATCTGAATGGTGATGAATCTGAATTCACCTTTACTGGAACCTGCACCGACATCTGTGTAGTTAGTAATGCCCTTGCCATCAAGGCTGCCTTCCCAGAAGCATCTGTGAAGTGTCTGGAAGACTGCTGCGCACCTCTCTTTGGTGACCCTAAGAGACAGGAAGCTGCACTTACAGTTATGGAGTCTTGTCAGGTTGAAGTAATCAGATAAATTTTGGAGTTATGGAGTATGTCGCTGGAAGAAACAATCTTGCTTGTACCATCTTTGTTCCATATGATTGTGACAACAACTGTCCTTTCTGCACATCCAAGTGGATGTATAGGGAGTCTGGTATGAAGATGGATATTGACAGGATTATTGAGATGATTGATTATGCTAATCAATCCCCTACCATTTCTGAATTTGTCATCACTGGTGGAGAACCCACTGCAAATCTTCCCCTTCTCAAGAGGATTGTTGATGCCTGTCAGAAGAAGGTGTATATCAACACCACTCTTCCCAAGAAGAATCTGGATGAGGTGATTGATTATCTTGACAATGAGGATAAAATCTATGGTATCAACATCTCCCGTCAGTTTGGCAAACTGAACAATCTCTATAAGTATGTCGCCGGTCCTGATGACATTCTCAAAATCAGGACTTCCATCCGTATCAATGTGATGAGAACCGATGACTGGAAAGAGAATCTGGACCGGTTTATGGATACCTGGATCACCAGGCCCAATATCATCCTCAATCTCCGCGAAGACTATCGTTATATCACAAAAGAAAACCTCAAAGTAAGAAATGATGTTGTGGATTATCTTGCGAACCGTTTCGTATATGTGGGTGGTAGTGGATGTATGGTCTGTAATGGTGAAACCTTTGTCAATCCTGAAACTGGAAAATATATCCACTATCACAGGGGTATTGAACACTCTTGTGTCAGGTATGCAGACAGAACTTATATCAATGATGTAATTATCAGACCTGATGGAAAAGTCTATGATGACTGGAACTGGTGTAATGAAATAGATGGTGAAATAATCAAAAATATTAAGTAATTATGACTAACAAAGAAAAACAGTACATTAAAGAACTGGGTCAACTCTATGTCCTGAATGGAGATCACATCACTTGTGGTGGTGGTTGTGGACCCAAATACAAACCTGTTGATGTAATTGAGTACATTGAACAGAAGGTATATAATGAAAATCTGAACACCTATATAAAATACAGGAATAATCAGAGATATACAACATATCATTCTTGTTCTGGTGCTGTGTATTATGAGAAATCTAAAAGTGGTGATTATGTGATTAATGAAAATGGTAGGTATATCAATATCAGAGATCTTGAATACAAACTGAAACCAGAAGATATTGAGAAGCAGATTAACAAATTACAATCTGGGAAGTACAAGGATTACCAGAAATTCTCCAGGGTTCAGATGAATGGAAGTGATACTTTTGCATATGTTGAGGATGCCAATGGTCACTTTGTATATGACAACAACGCCCACAAATTCATTGACATAACTGATTAGCAAAGACCATATGTGGATATTCTAATCATTATCTTTGTAGTAGAAAAAATCAACAATGGTATTTCTCTATTTCATAATTTCATTGACATATGTGATACTCTATGTATTGAGGAGTATCCTGGTTGTCAAAGACAATAAGCTCCTTGCGGCAGCTGGTTATTCCATTTGTTATGTGTTCTATGCTGTGGTGGTCAAATTCATTGCCCAATCGGACATCTACACTGCAATTATAATTCAGGCAATAACCAGTTTCCTTGGATGTTATATTGGAAAGACAATCTATGAGTGGTATGAGAAATATCAGAACAATAAGAAACAAGATTAAATTATGATTAAAGTAAATGACACAGAAATAAAGGTTGGACACTTCCCTGATGGCACACAGTCCATTGAATTCTCTGATACTCAACCTTATTATAGTACTAATGAAGTGGAATGGTTTTATGACTCTGATGAAGAGGTATTTACCCTTATGTGTGTGGTTGATATGATAAGGAGAATTTCCAAAAACCCCAGAATCAAATTGTGGATACCATATCTTTTAAATGCCAGGATGGATAGAATTAAGAAACCTGAACAGAACTTCTCACTCAAGGTGTTTGCAGACTTTATTAACTCACTCAATTTTGATAAAGTGGTTGTATATAATGTCCATTCCAATGTCAGTGAGGCTTTGATTGACAACATCATCAATATTAATCCAATTTTTGATGTTGATGATGTGATTTCAGAGTATAAACCTGATGTCATCTATTTCCCGGATGAGGGCGCTTGTAAGAGATATGCGGACCTTGCCTGTATAAAGGAACATGGTCTTCCTGTCATCTTTGGTATCAAGAAGAGAGACTTTGCAACAGGTAAGATTCTTGGTCTTGATGTTGTATCTGACATTGACCTCAAGGAAAAGAAGGTGCTCATTGTTGATGATATCTGCTCTGCCGGTGGAACATTTAAGTTCTCTGCAATGAAACTCAAGGAACTGGGGGCATCCGATGTTACCCTCTATGTATCCCACTGTGAAGACAATATCCAGAATGGTGACCTTTTGAAGACTGACCTTATCTCCAAGATTTACACCACTGATTCTATTCTTCATATCAGTGATCCTAAAATTCAAATCATTCGTAAATTCAGAAACTAATCATTTAATACAAATAAAATCTTATATAGATTATGAATCCACTTTTAAAATGCGACACATATAAGACTTGTCATGAGTCTATGATGCCAAAAGGTATAGAACGCCTTGATAGCTATTTTGTTCCGAGAAAATCTATGATTGAAAAACAGCAGAAAATTGTGTTTTTTGGTCTCCAGGCATTTCTTCAGAAAGTAAAGAAGGATTTTGATGAAAACTTCTTTAAAGTCCCTGTTGAGGATTTGAAGAAAGAATATATGAAGTATATGAACATTCAACTTGGTCAGGATGTTTATAATACAGACCGAATTGAAAAACTTCACAAACTTGGTTATCTTCCTCTCGAAATTGAAGCGCTTCCAGAAGGTTCTTTGGTTAATATGGGAGTACCTATGATTCACATTCACAATACTCTTCCTGAATTTCATTGGTTGGGACAGTGGTTTGAGTGTTGGGTTCTCAATGAAGTTTGGAAATCGTGTAATTTCGCAACTATTGGTCATATGTATTACAAACTTGCAAAGAAGTATTATGATATGACCACCGATGGACTTGACCCAAGAAATGCAGCAGCTGATTTCAGTATGAGAGGTATGAGTGGTATGGATGAAGCAGAAAAGTGTTCTGCTGCTTGGTTACTTTCTTTTAATAAGACATCAACTATACCAGCTCTCAACTATATTGACAAATACTATGATGCTGATTGCAGTCTTAATGGATTTGGAAAGAGTTGTATCAGTACAGAACACAGTGTTATGGCAGCAAACTATGCCATTGATGGTGATGAGATTTCTTTTTATAGAAGAATGCTCACTGAACTTTATCCAGATTCCACATTCAGTATTGTGAGTGATACTTATGATTATTGGAATATTGTTGATAACATTCTTCCTCAACTCAAGAATGAAATTCTTAATCATAATGGAAAACTCCTTGTTCGTCCTGATTCTGGTGATCAATATACTAATGTGATTGAAACTGTTCAAAAATTGTGGGATACATTTGGTGGGACAGTAAACTCCAAGGGATATAAAGTCCTTAATCCTCATATTGGTATCATTCTTGGTGATGGCGCAACACTCCAGTGTGTTGAAAAGATTTGGAAGAAACTCACAGAGATGAAGTTTGCTGCTTCTAATGTTGCCTTTGGTTGTGGTGCATTTGCTATGACTGCTGTATTTGAAAAGGATAAGATGATTATCAACACCAGGGACACTTGGAATATGGCATGTAAGGCAACATACTGTGTCATCAATGGTAAAGAATATCCAATCTTCAAGGATCCGAAGACAGATAGTGGTATGAAAAAGTCTCACAAAGGACTTGTACATGTTTCCCAGGATGAGAATGGTGACTTCAAATATGTTGATAATCTCAATATGAAAGAGTATGAGGATTATAACAAGTCTCATCCATCTGCATTTATCACTGTGTTCAAGGATGGTAAGTTTTACAATAGACAGAGTTTTCCTCAAATTAGAAAGAGACTACAATAATATAAGTTATGAATGACAGAAAACAAATTGATATATACAAGGCAATCTTGAGACTTGATGGAATTGATGAACCATTCGATGAGTTTGGTCCAGATCATCCAAAGATTGGTGACTTTGTAAATCCATCTGATTATTTTTCAGATGATTTCACTTACAAGTTGGAGAGACCTGGTTCAAGTAATCTTACCAGGAAAGAGGTTCAATCCTCTTATTGGGAGTGTGTTGGAGTCAGATATACTGAATACCATATGTTTATAAAGTTCAGGTCTGTTGATAAAATCAATGGAAGAAGAAGGTTTCTTACATATAAAGATCCTTGGAAATTTACAGCAGAGATTGTTGATATGCCGGAAAAGGCCAAACTTATCATCAGGTATAAGAATGGAGAGTTCACCCTTCTTGAACTGTTGAAGATTTTCAAGGAAAAAGGATATTCTTCAAGGATTTGTTTCAAGTCTATCCTATTTGATATTTCTGGTGATGAATATCTTCAAGCAATGACTGAAATTATAGAGGAGGATAAATTATGATCAAAGAAGTAAATGGAAATCTTTTGACCTACCCTAGAATTCAGGTTATAGGACATCAAACTAACTGTTTGAGTGTAATGGGTGCTGGTATTGCCAAACAAATCAAAGCAAGATGGCCAGAAGTATTCAAAGAGTATTGTGATTACTGCAAATCTCAATCTGATAAACATAATCTTTTAGGTACAATTCAAGTCCTCAAGACTGATGATGGGAAGTACATTGCCAATCTCTTTGGTGAGTATTCTTTCTGCGAAAGCATCGCACCGTATGAAGAGGGTGGAAAACCCAGACATACTGATTATGATGCACTGAAAGAATGCCTTCATAGACTCCACACCTGGATGGTGTTGAATGACATTAAGACTGGAGGGTTACCAGACCATATAGGTTGCGGCCTGGCGGGTGGCAACTGGGATGGTGTTGTCTATCCAATGATCAAAGATGAATTTGGGGATGATGAGGACATCACTTTATACATTGTAAAATATAATGGATAATTATGAAAAGAGATTATACTTTTGATGTTGAAAAGGTAACAAAAGATTGCATCCAGTGGATAAAGAATTGGTTTGAGAAAAATGGTCCTGGATGTAATGCTGTGATTGGCATTTCAGGCGGGAAGGATTCAACTATAGTTACGAAACTTTGTGTTGAGGCACTGGGTGCAGACAGGGTGATAGGTGTTGCAATGCCTGACAATGGACAGGGAACCAATGAAGCAGACAAGATTGCAGAGTATCTTGGTATTAAGTATATGGTGACACCTATTGATGGTGTTGTTGCAGAGTTCCATAAGGTCTGGAATGACCAGGGTTCTGATGTGAAATGGTCTAAACAATCTGAGCAGAACATTCCTCCAAGAGTGAGGATGACAATGCTTTACGCATTGTCTCAAACATTCAATGGAAGGGTTGCCAATACCTGTAACCTGTCAGAGGATTTTGTCGGATATGCAACTCTGTTTGGAGATGCCGCCGGAAGCTTCGCACCATTGTCGCAACTGACTGTCACTGAGATTTATCAGATTGGTGACTACCTGGGTCTCCCTTATGAATGGGTACACAAGATTCCTGATGATGGTCTTCCTCATTCTTCATCTGATGAACAGAAGTTTGGATTCTCATATGCTGAACTGGATAGATATATTAGGGAAGGTATTGAACCTGAAGGTGTATGTGAGAATAATCCAGATGAGTTGAAGGTTGATAAGATTGACAGGATGCACCGGAACAACAAGTTCAAGACAGAGATTGTCCAGATTCCACATTTTGATCCATTGGTTGAAGTGTTTGATTTGGAATTGTAATTGGAAAAGGAGTCAGTGATGACTCCTTTTCTCATAAATACTAAATAAGAATATCAATATATTATGGTAAAGACATTTGAAGAATTTATAAATGAATCACATACCCTCCAAATTGATTTAGATAAGGAGACAGTAACTGATGTTGAGTTGTTTGATAATGGTGATGCAAACTATTATTTCACAACCGATGAACCTCTTCCTGATAACAGTACCACAATGGAGGCATTCTTGGATATGGTTGACAATACAGATGATAGTATTGAATGGGATTATGATGGAAGTCAGGCCTTCGGTAAGATGAGAAATGGGAAAACCATACAGATAGACGCTGGCGGTGACGGAGATTTTACACACCATTTGGTCAGTGTTACAATGGTTAAATAAATGAAAGTGAGGTAAGTTCCTCACTTTTTTCATATCTCATAAATAATTTGTATATTGAATTTTAAAATGGTAGGTTATGTTTCCTACCTAAATTTGGTTTGAAATGAATATGGAAAATGTAAAAAGTATTGAAGATTATATTGAAGAAAATATAAGACATTATTATAATTTCTCTAATGTAATAAATGAAAGTATTATTAAAGATTTCTATGAAGATGTCTTTAAAGGGATTGTAAAAATCACAAATGAGAGGATTCTTGTGATTAATTCTTCATCTTTTGCTGAAAGATTAAGTAAAGAGTCAAAAGACAATAAAATAGTCTGTATTCATTTTGATAAAGATTTTTGGGCATCTGATGATAGTACAGTTCAGTATAGATATGTTAATTTCTATATGAATGATAATGAGATTTCTGCCGAAACATCAAAACAGTTGAAGGAAGTATATTCTGAATTTAACAAGATTGATAAAATCTTTAATTTTTCATTACCTATGGAAAATGGTTTAAGGTATGAGTATATTGCAAAATTCAATTATCAGATATTCTTAACATGGTTTATTCCTGGAATTACATCTTGGTTTTCATTTGATGAACTTGATGTCCAAGAACAGTTTGCCAAGACTGTATATAATAACAATGAATATAAATGTAAGATTGGTCCATCATCAAAAATATCTAATGATGTGTGGGCTAATGCTGGATTTGAAGGTAAAGAAGACAGACATATTACACATATCTTTATAAGGGAGAGTGGACATATGGGTGAATTGTCTGCTGAAGAGATGGACAAGGTAGATAATGTAAATGGATATACAGATTTTCAGAGTGGTCTCTTAAAACATTATATAGAACCAAGGATTTATTGTTTTAGAACTGATTTGGTAGATAGTGTGATTGCTCCGAGAAAAGCATTGAAGGTTGGAGATACAGATAGAGGAGTCAGTGTGCGTCTTGGTGAATGGGAAGATAAATTCCCTGGACTTGAACCAGTTAATGATTGGTCTGCTGTTGTTAGTGGATGTGGAGAGGGTCTTGATGGAAAGGTGTTCAGGGATTATACAATACACAAAATTCTTGAAGGTAAAGGTTGGGATAAAACAAGATTAAAAGAAAGTGATTTTGGTGAAGAAAATATTGCCAATAAGAGATATAGTAATGAGTTTTTCTTTGATACAACATCAGATGATGTTGAAAAGGCAATAAATCATTTACATAAATTGATTAAAAATAGTAGATATGATATCATCTCTAAATTGAAAGATAAGGATTTCAAGAAGAGAAATTATATTGATCCAATACATAATAAAACATTAAAATTCAAAGAGAGAAAACTTCAAACAGATACAATAGAAAAATTTGTAGAAAGATATGTTGAGGGAGATAAAGATTTGTTGATGTATGCTGTTATGAGGTTTGGTAAGACTTATACAGCTTGTAGATGTGCCCAGGAATTTGGTGGTAAGTTTACTGTTGTTGTTTCAGCAAAGGCAGATGTGAGGGGTGAATGGTTGGCAGCAGTAAATCCATATATTGAATTCAAGGATTATGATATGTATTTGGCATCTGGGGATGGAAGTCTGTATAATATGTTGAATGGTATTACTACTGGTAAGAAAGGAACGAAAAAAGTAGAAGATACAGAAACAAAGAAATATGCAACTGTCGGTGAATATATTAAAGACCATCCTGAAAAGCATGTGATGTTATTCCTTACATTACAGGATTTGAACAGATATGTGAATGGTACAAAGAGTGACAAAGGTAAGAAGTATTATGATTGCTTCATAGATTATCCAGTTAGTTTGTTGATTATTGATGAAGCGCACTATGGACCTCAGGGTAAGGAATATGGTAAAGGTATTGGTGAAGGATGGGATAAAGAAGAAACAGATGAAAAAGATAGTAATGAGTTCTCAAATGAGGAAACAGCAAGGTTGATTAATACCTTGAACTTGACAGATACTGTAAAACTTCATTTGTCTGGAACACCATATGACCTTGTAGCAAGAGGAAAGTTTGACAATGACAGTATTATTGCTAAATTTGGATTTGAAGATTTGATGGATGAGAAACAGAAGTGGATTGATGATAATCTTGATAAACTGAAGAGGGGTGAAGTCAGAGCAGATCAGAATCCATATTTTGGTATTCCAAATATGATTAATTTTGGATATAAGTTCAGTGATTTTGATTTGAAGTGTGTAATGGATGAGGGAACTGTCAATTTCATCAATTTGTTTAAGGTTATAAAAAATGAAAAGGGAGAATATAAGTTTAAGTATGAAACTGAAATTCTCAATATGTTGAAGGCAATTGATGGTTCTGATAGAAAAGAAGGAGTGATGGCAATTCTTGATTCACCAAGTCTTAAACAAGAAAAGATGTGTAAACACATTGTTATGGTCTTACCAAGAAAGAGGATATGTGATGTGATGGCACAACTGTTAGAAGACAATAAGGATGTATTAAAGAATCTTGGTGAATATCATGTAGTGAAAATTGCATCTGAACAACCTGGTGGTGGTCTTGAAACTGAAGATGCAAAGGATATTATAAGGGCTGAAGATGAGGCTGGAAATAAGACTATATCATTAACAGTTATTCAGATGTTAACTGGTGTCAGTGTTAAGGAGTGGGATACTATGTTCTATATGAAGGATGGTACTGGTGCTCAATCATATGACCAGGCAAGATTCAGGATACAGACACCTAATATTGGTGAGAGAGAAGTTCTTGATTTGACAGATTTTGAACATGTTGCTCCAGTTAGAGATGAAGATGGTAAAGTGGTGACTGTAAAGGTCGATAAGAAACCACAGACATTGTTTGTCGATTTTTCAATCAAGAGAACATATAAAGTATTGTATGACAGATTCCACACAGAGTGTTTACTGGAAGGTGAGACTGATGAGGAGAAGATGTTTGATAAGATAGAGGAGAAGTTGAAGAGATATATAAAACATATGCCTATTGTTGCCAACAACCTGGACCAGATTCAGGAAGTTGGAATAGAGAATGTAATGAAAAGAATCTTTGAAGCTTATTCTAGTGAACATTTGAAGGGTGATACATTTGATGAACAGGTTATGTCCATTAACTGGAAAAAGAATCTTGATTTCAGTAAGATTGATTATAGTCCATTGGCAAAATTGGATAGTTCATACAGGCCAGGAAAGTCCTCAAGACCTGGACTTGAAGGAGATATGACATTAGGTGACCCTACAAGTATTGTTAATGGTGAAGTAGCAGAAGCAGACAAGGCAGAATGGGAGAAGGAATTTGATGAAGAGGAGAAAGAACTGGATATAGAAAAACCAGTAGAGGTGGAAGATACAACTCCTGAAGATTCTGATTATGAAGATTCTGATTCAGAATATGAGGGCACAGATGGTGTTTTTGATGAAGAAAAGGCAAAGGAAGACATTGAGAATATAAGTAATACATTGATGAAGAACATTATGATATATATGTTATGTCGTAATGATAATGTCAGTGTATTTAAGAACATACATGACCTTGTTTGGGATAGTATGAGACATGAGGCAAACTATGGTGTTATCCTTAACATCTTTGACCCTAAACATTCAAAGGAGAAGAATCCAAAGATAAGAGCATGGTATGTCCAGCAGGTAAGGAAACTTATTATGTGGTGGAATGAATATGTTCTCAAAAAGAATGATGAGGCATTACAGCAGGTTATTGCTATGATAGTAAGTGCCTGTCTATCAAAAGAAGAGAGAAATGATTTTAACTCTATCAAAGACAAGTTGAAAGAGTTTGGTAAGGGTGCTATTGGTGACACTGAATTTATCACACCTGATGAGGTAAGTGAGAAACTTTTGGATGAGAATTTTGTTATATTTAATAATGATAGTAAAGTCTTGGATTGCTATGGTAGTAAGACTGGTGAGATATTATATTATATCTATCAAAAGTATCCAGATTTTAATATTGACAATTATTTTCTTATCTGTAAGAATGGTTGGGTTGCTGAACTTAACAAGAGTGTGATGAAACTAGTT
>ENA-OQRC01001330-OQRC01001330.1-human-gut-metagenome-genome-assembly--contig:-NODE-1330-length-16259-cov-7.253147_pt1 | contig 16259 bp, 13 predicted proteins | sample MGYA00243236_ERZ505102 | MGnify/ENA primary metagenome ERZ505102 (study PRJEB26097, sample SAMN02712089) | human gut metagenome | biome: Gut microbiome | host: Homo sapiens | place: Denmark... | reverse complement strand
GCCAAATAAAATTTCAAAAACAGTCTTAAAAATGCAAGCATTTTACATCTGTTTTATGAAATTTTGCTTGGCTCTGAACAGTTACCAAATAGATATAAAATGAACCTGATTAAATGGGAAGATACAAATTTTTATAAGGAAGGTACCAGACTTTATGAATCTCTATCATCTTAGATATTTTGTTACTCTCGCTCATCTAGAACACTACACAAAGGCTGCGGAGATTCTTTCTATCACTCAACCAAGCTTAAGTCATGCAATCTCATCTCTGGAAAGTGAGCTCGGAGTAAAACTCTTTGAAAAAGATGGACGTAACGTTGTCCTCACAAAATGTGGACAGGCTTTTCTTGCCGATGTGGAACAGGCTTTGGATATGCTGGATTCAAGCATCAATAAACTGCAGATGACCGGATTTGGAGAAGGCCGCATCGATATTGTTGAACTCCGTACGCTCAGCAGTGCAGTTGTTCCGAACTTTGTAAAAGGTTTTTTGGATTCCACGCCTAACAAAAAAATCGATTTTTATTTTCACAGTTCGACCGGACTCACATCCGACATGATCCAGGGATTAAAAGAGCGAAAATACGACATCGCATTTTGTTCCAAGATGGACAATGAACCGCTCGTTGAGTTTGTTCCGGTCGCAAAACAAGAGCTTGTACTGATCGTACCGGAAGGACATCCTTTGGACGGGAAAACTTCGATTGATCTAAAAGAAGCGCTTACGTATCCGCACATCGTTTTCTCTAAGCGAAGCGGTTTAAGACATGTAATTGACAAGTTATTTGAAAAATGTGGCGGATACCCTCAGATTGCTTACTCAATGGAAGAAGATCAGGGTGTTGCCGGATTAGTCAGTGCCGGATTCGGCATCGCAGTTGTGCCGCGAATGCCGATTCTTTCCTCTTTACCGGTTTCAATCATAGAGATTGCAACTCCGTCCTGGGAAAGACTCTTCTACATGGCAACTTTGAAGAATGTTTATCAGGCACCTGTTGTTACGAATTTTAAGAATTATATATTGGAACATGCTGAAATATAGAATGATACATTTCTTCTGCTTTACAGCATCGGTACGATCATATTTACCCAGAACCAGCTCACCGGCATCACAAGCACCATGGCTGGGATCATGTCTGCGACTGGAAAATCGTGAATCTTTGCGATCCGGAAACCAGTTGCAAGAAGCAGGAAGCCTCCACATGCCTTGAAGTCGGCAATCATATCCGGCGTGGTCAGTGGGAAAATAAATTTTGCTGCTGCGAATATAATAAGGAAGATCACACACTGCGGAATTGCAACTGCAGCAACCACCATACCTAATGTTCCTCCAAAAATCATCGCAGTAAAGAAATCCAGAATCGACTTCGAAATCAAAATTGTATGATCACCGCTCATTCCGGAATCCAGTGAACCATAAATCCCTGTCCCACTGGCACAAAACAATACGATGATCGTCACAAGCATTGACATATACTCTTCTCTGGACATGGATTTGTTCTTATTTGGGAAGAGTTTTCCCACTGGTTTCTCCATGCAGGTCGCTCCGCCATTAATAATTCCGCCCAGATTGACTGCCAGACCAAAGGCAGTTCCAATTATCACTGCAAAAATAACAGCAGGCATATTTTTCATAAGTCCAATGGAACTAACTCCCATTCCCATTGAGCAGACACCAAATATCTTGGTAAGTTCCGAATTAATTTTTGCAGGCAGCTTGTGCCCAAATAATGCCCCGATCACACCGCCGGCTGCAACCGACAGGGCATTGATAATAACTCCTATTGGCATATTCATCCCTCTACTTTCTATAATATCCGGCAGTACAAATTTTGTCTTAAAGCATAGCCCTGTAAGAACAGCACATGTAACCGGTTCAACTGTCACGAACAGGCTTGCTTTTACGCTGCCAAAGAATTCAGCTGTCCATGTGTTGCTATCAGGAAAATACTGCAAAACACGCATAGAACTGCTACTGTTTCGTATGATTTCGGTTTATATTCCTGTAAGTGAAAAAAATAGAAAAGAGCAGATTCTTTTTCCGCTCTTCCATACTGAAAATAATTTTTTATCTTTTTTTATTACAGAAATCGTCAAAAGTATTATTCCGGAAACAAATTGTCTTATTATTGATTTCTTGCTCTCACTATACTACATGCTATTAATCAAATCAATTACTGACTCTCTTTTTTGCTATTTCGAATCCATATTCGTTAATCTCATCTATTGCCTGTATCGCTATCTTCATGTCACGATCCTTAAGAGCCTGAGCAAGCATCAAATGTTGCGGAATAGTTGCAAGCCAAATAGAATCATTTCCATCTTCTGAATCTTCTTGCTGTATGAATCGGTACGAACGAATTTTATTTATCATCTGTTCTATTGCGCTATTCCGTCCAATTTTATAAAGACTATCATGAAAGCTTCGATCTAATACATGGCTATATAAATTTTCTCCAGCCAATTTTACCATCTCCGCTGCTGTTGATACTAATTGATCTTTCTCCTGAAATGTTCCGCGCTCCATTGCATTCTCCACGGCTTTATGATCCAATGCACTCTGAAGTTCCTCAATTTCTTCTAATGAGCAATTAGTAAGCTGAATTGTAAACGAATTATTTTCTCCATAAGGATTATTAATAAATACACCACTTCCTGTTTTTACATATATCAATCCACGGTCTTCTAATATTCTCAAAGCTTCACGCACAGAATTTCGACTTGTCTGCAGCATGGAAGACATATCACGTTCCGATGGCAGTTTGTCCCCTGGCTGAAGATTATTCATTTGAATGTACCGATAAATAGCATCTGAAATTTTCAAATAAAGAGATTTCTTTTCTATCGGTTTCATTGAAATTCTATTTTCATTTTCTGTATTATTTATATGATTCATAAAACTTCCCCAATTTCTATATAACTACATTAATAAAAGGATCCAATATCTTTTACAGATACCGAACCCTTTTAATTATAAGGAATTCTTATGAAAACGTCAAGATTGTCCTTTTTGTCAAATATTACTCTGTTTTTCCAGATAACTCAAGGTACTCTTCATATGCAGCTGATCCTTTTTTAATCTTCGCAATTCCAAATCCTGTGAATCCCCAGATGATTGCAAAAATAACTCCTGTATAGCACAGTACTGCCCATGGTGCATACTGTACTGTCGGTACACCAAGTACAGAGGTCATATATACACCAGCCAATGACCACGGTACTAAAGGTTCTACGACGGTAATACTGTCTTCCAGTGATCTTGACAAGTTCTTTGATTCCAATCCGCGTTTAATATACTCTGGACGGAACATTCCACCAATCATAAGGAATGTTACTGTAGCTTCTCCGATTACTGTGATCATAATTACACCAAGAATAACTGTGAGTGTAATCAACTGTCCTGTACCATGGATATGTTTCATGATTCGTTCCAGAATCAGTTCCATACTTCCACATACAGTAAGTGCTCCGATAAAAGAGAATCCGCAGAATGCCATTAATGCTGTATTCATCATAGAACTCATACCACCTCTCTGAAGAAGATTCGGAACCTGTTCTACAATGTTTTCAAGATCCATAGATGTGTGAAGCATCTCCATCTTAAATCCGCTAACCATACTTGCTGCACAATCTGTAAATGAAAATCCCTGAACTAGCATTGCAAGTACAATTGCTACAGCAGAAGAAATAATCATAACCGGAATCGTAGGTTTCTTCATAAGAGATCCTGCAATTACAATCACACAAGGAATCAATAATAACAGCCCTACCGGCATTGCGAGATTAAAAAGTTCTCCAAGTGTATTAATAATCTCGTCAACCTGCCCCACCTGTGAGTCACTTGCGAAGTGAGCTCCTGCAATAAAATAAACTACACAACTCACAATAAATCCAGGAACTGTTGTGTAAAACATATGTCCAATATGCTGATATAAGTTTGTTTCTGTTGCAATTGCAGACATATTTGTACTGTCTGATAATGGTGACATCTTATCTCCGAAATAAGCACCTGCAACAATCGCTCCTGCAACTGCCGGAAGCGGTGCACCCATACCTGCTGCCACACTGATCAGTGCTGCGCCAACTGTTCCTGCAGCTCCCCAGGAAGTACCTGTGCTGACAGAAAGTATTACTGTTACAAGAAATGAAGTAATAATAATATATTTTGGACTAATAATCTGAAGTCCTATATATACAAGAAACGGAATTGTTCCACTTACTACCCACGCACCAATCATAAGTCCAACACAAATCAAAATCATGATTGCCGGAAATGCTTTTGCAAGTTTAGCCACTATTTCATCTTCGATTTCTTTCCATTTATGTCCCTGATACATGCACACACATATTGTAAATGCGGCACAAATAATCAAAAGAATCTTAATATCAATACTATAAACAACCAATCCTGTAAAAAGAACAACAAACATAAAAATCAACGGTAATACAGCTGTAAAGAGGGTTGGTTTTTTTACTTCTTTTCTCTCTTCTCCCATGATGGTTCTCCTTTATGAAATTTTATCAAGTGCCTGCTGCAAATCAGCAATCAGGTTTTCTGTTCCTTCAAGACCACAGTGAATTCGTACAATATTTCGTGATACATTTAAGAATGCACACTGCTCTTCCGTCCAGTTATATGTATAAGCAATTGCAAGGCTTTCAAATCCTCCCCAAGAACATCCTTTCTCAAAGAGTTTTAAGCTATTAACAAAGGTTTCTGTCTCTTCTAATGTTCCGTCAATCTCAAGACTCATCAGTCCACATTCACCTTTCTGCTGTTTTCTTGCAAGCTCATATTGTGGATGTGATTCAAGTCCTGTAAAGAATACACGCTTAATCTTTGGCTGCTTTTCAAGGAATTTAGCCACTTCCATTGCTGTCTCGTAATGTCTCTGCATACGAACGTCTAATGTACGTAGTCCACGAATCGCCAGCCAGGCTTCCATTGGTCCAAGAACTCCGCCAAACCAATCTCTTTGAACCATAATCTCACGCATAAATTCTTCGTCCTTTGAAACAAGGACTCCACCTACAAGATCACTATGTCCGCCGATATACTTTGTCATGGTATGCATTACAATATCAATTCCCATATCCAACGGTTTTTGGAAAATCGGAGTGGAGTATGTATTATCAATGTACGTTTTAATTCCATGCTCTTTAGCAAGCTTTGCCACTCCTTCCAAATCTACAACATTAAATAAAAGCGTTGTGGGACTCTCCAAAATAATCATTTTCGTTTCTGGACGGATTGCATCTTCGAATTCCTTTACAGTTCTTCCATCAACATAAGTGACTGCTACATCATATTTCGGACTAAGGAACTCATCAAGTAAATGCTGTACTGGTCCATAACTTTCCTTAATACAAATCACATGACTTCCTGCTGTACAAATCTTAAGAATAGCCGCTGCACAAGCTGCCATACCTGCTGAAAATACAACTGCTCTTGAACCGTGCTCTAGTGCAGCAATTTTCTTTTCGAGAATTGCAACAGTTGGATTAGATGCTCTTCCATAATAGAATTCATCTTTAAAAATATCTACGTCGAAATAATCTTTTACCGTATCAAATACATGAAGTGAATTCATAAAAATCGGAGGCGTTACAGATTTCATATACTTTTCTGGATCTTCTCCTACGTGTGTCATTGCCAGTAAATCTTGATTGTCTGCTAATTGTTTTGACATCTTCTCTTTCCTTTCTTTTATTGGTTTGATGGTATTGTGGTTGATTGGCTCAACCAATTTATGTGATTATTATACATCCGTTATCGTTTTTGTCAATATTTTTATGTGTATAAAATATTTTTTAGGCTTTCTGCATAATTTTTTATTTTCTCCTTTTGTGCAAATGATACAACGCAGTAATCAGATAAACATAATATAATAGCTTTTGAATATAAAAACTTCTCATCTTCTAGTTTTCGATCATACACATCACAATCAAAGCAATATATCACTTCTTCGACTTGTCATTTTTCGTTCCAATTCCTATATAGACTGAGTCCGAAAAATGCAGTAAAATCAGTAATAGCTCGACAATACCGAAAGCGAATATAGATTGTTGGAGGAAGTTATGATTCAAGAAATTGGGAACAGAAGAAGTATAAGAAAATATAAAGAAGATAAGATTAGTAAAAAATTACTCGAAGAAATAATATATAGCGCTACTCTTGCACCATCCGCCAAAAACAGGCAGCCTTGGAAATTTATTGTATATCAAGGCAAAGAAAAAGAGAAGTTGGTTGATATTATGCGTCAGGGTATAAATTCAGAAAAAGTCACTCATACACTTATGCCAGAATGGGCATTTGCCATACCAGATGCGGAAAATACAGTAAGGATCATGCAAGAAGCCCCAGCCAAGAGACCTCGGAAACCATTCGCAGATATTGTTGAATTTAGAGATGGATCAGAGTGCGAATGATCGTCCGCTTAAAAGGAGTACGATAAAATCAATGACTATATTCTATCAATTTTTACGCATCTCCACTTTTACAGTGAACTCACTGTCTGTGAGCATACGCTGTAAGTTTTCTTTAAAAGCAAGGTAGACGAAACGACTCTCCACTGTTTATCTACCTTACTCACCCTAGTATCAAATATTTATCTATCTCTTAATTCTAGCACATTTTTTCAAGAAGCAGATCTGATTTAATAGTGTATTTCTTTTAAAATCTGATCTATCATTCTTTCATTCGCAAGCGAAAATTCTTTCGTAACTGTAGGCACCTGTTCTCCTCTGTTTTTCATCCGAATCTTCTTTCGCAAAATATGTGCCATCTTTCAAAGAATATTTCCAATAATCAAAAAATTTACAGTAACGCCTCTTTGTATGACTGAACATGAGGCTTCACTTCTCCGTCTATGTAACTATCAAGAAATTCTTTCATACAGTTACGGCTATAGCGATTACTATGAATAATCTGTGCAAAACGACTCAAAGTATTTGAAATTGTATCATTGACCAAAATATAATCATAACTATTGGCACATGAAATCTCTTCTTCTGCTATTTCCATTAAAGCATTCACTTCTTCTTCGGTATAAATTCCAGTACTAGACAGCCGGCTCTTTAATTCATCCCAAGATGGCGGCAAAATGTAAATCAGTGTAGCATCCGGACAAAGTGCACGAATCTTCATTGCTCCGATTGTATCCACATCCAGAATTACATTTTTCCCTCTTGCACGCGCTTCCTCTACACTTTTCTTCGTTGTTCCGTAAGCATTACCATTCACATATGTATATTCCAACATCTCACCCATACGAACCATTCGCTCAAATTCTGGTACAGACACAAACCAATAGTCTTTTCCGTCTATTTCATGCTTTCTCTGTCTTCTCGTTGTCACAGATACACTGACACACGCCTGTTCATGATCCTGCAAATACTCTCTCAAAACCGTCTTATTCCCCACACCAGACGGTCCCGAAACAACAATCAACTGTCCATATTCTGCAATCTTGTCCAAATATTCCTTTTTCATCGCCGTTTCTTCCTTCCTCTCAACCATATTTTCGTATAATTTATACTTTTTTATTATAAATTCAGACAATATATTGCGTCAAGCATATTTTTCATACAGATCAACTCAGTTTTACTTGTTGTCCTGTGATTTGTATTTCTGTTTCCATAACAAAAAAGAAGAGAACTTTCATTTTACTGGAGTTCTCTTCTCTTAGTCATTTACTATTTTTCTTTGATTTACTCACTCTCTTTTCCAAAATTCACAGCAAGTACGATCATATTGATTCCCTGCATTAAAACAGCAAATGCGATCATATATCCAACTGAGAACATAGTCAATACCGGATGAGTAAAGGCTATAATACTTACAATAATGGATAACACACCACAAACAATTGCTAAAATTGCTTTTCCCTTAGAATCCTTAAACTTCTTCACTCCGGCTACAATCTGGAAGATACCATAAATCAGGACACTGGCACCAACCAGATAAGTTGCCATGATGTCTGTCAGGAATCTCTGTACGCCACTGAACAATAAAATGATACCGCCAAGTCCTTCCAGGACTCCAAGAATACATCCTCCGATATCTTTCTTCTCTTTTGACAATGAAAGTATCACAAGTTCAATACCATTCACGAAGAGAAGCATTCCAAGAATCCATCCGATTGCTAAAAAAGTCCTCATAGGTCGAACTACTGCATAAAAACCTAACAGCACTGTCAGAATTCCCGTGATCATTGTGATAATTTTAATTGTTTTATTCTCCTTCATTTTTGCTGCCCCTTTCATTTTTACATTTCTTTTTTTCTATGATAACACAAATTTTTATTTACTTGTTACCTTTTTTATATTTTACTCCACAGCCAAATACAAGCATTGAGAATATCAATATTGTAATCCACATTGTTGCTTTGCTCTCATCTCCTGTTTTCGCATTTGTTGTGCTTTCGTCTTGTAAATGTTCCTCATCTTCAGGATGGTTCTCCTGATCATTCTCAGAACTTCCTGTCACATATGCTTTTACGCTGGTACTTCCCGCATAAGTTGCAGAATCTGTTGTCTCCTGAGCCAGAGATTTCTTTGAAACTGATAAAGTACAAATACATACAAGAACGAGCGACATAAAAAAGATTTTTAACAAGCTTTTTCTTGTATTACTCCACTCTTTTTTAATTTGCATGTACATCTACAATCTTTGTATAGAAATTAAGTGTACCGGTGTACTGTCCACCCCAGACAGAAAGATCTTTATTATATAACTGATTACGGTTCAGTCTTAATTTGTCAGTTGCTTCTTGACCTGCTCCCGTAAATAGATTAAATAAAAATCCATTTGCATACCATGTCCCATTTTGAATACTCTCATCGTTGTTATTCATAATCTCATAATTCAGAACACAATCTGAATGTGTATTATGTGTCAGGCAAAACGGATCAGTACTTTGAGTTGCTGTCGCATCTTTCACTAAAACAGCGATTCCACTTCCTGCCGCCAGATTATCTGCTTGTATACAAGATACTGTGATATCTTTGGTTGAATATGCATTTCCTTCTGTCTCAGGCTGCTGTATTTTTCCAAAATCAACCTTATCCGGAATTTCTATAACATAAGCTGCTTTATTTTCATTTTCCTCCACTGTTGCAGTCACTTGCGTATCTCCCGCTTTGTTAGTCTCACTATCCGGATTAAGCTCTTTTGCAAAAACACCTGTTGACATAACAGATACCATCATCGTTGCTGCCATAAATCCTGCTACTAATTTGTTTTTCATCATTCTACCTCCACGTTTTATTCTTTTACATATAATTTAAACTCTGCGCTTCCGCCGTTTAACGGACTTTTATCTTCTAATGAATAACACTTATATTCTATAACTGCCTGATACTCTCCGGCTTCCAGTTCCTGGTCAAGCGTAATATTCTCCAGACCTTCGCCCGGTTTCAGCTCTTGTGATTCGAACAGTTTCGTTCCGTCTTCCAGTTTCAATACAATTACAAAAATGCAATCATTATCTGCTGGATTACCAATGCTTACTGTCTGCTCCTTTGTATTCGCCTTCATTACCATACTTGTATATCCCGGAATCAGGATTCCTTTTTCCTCGGAAGGTTCTTCCTCCTCGATATCCACATCCCAGGCTACTACTTCTGCAGACGAATTTCCGGTTTTCTGATTCTTTTGGTTCATAACATACCAGGTAATTCCTGCGGCTGCTATCACAGCCGCAATCAGAATTCCGATTATAATCTTTGTCTTTTTTTTCATCTTATTTTCTTGCTTTCTTTTTTCTCCAGTAAATAACTCCACCTGCTACACTACCTGCCACAACAACAATACAAAGCAAAAGAATCACACTGCTGTTATCTCCTGTTTTTATTGTATCCTTAATATGATCAACTGCTTTGGAGAGCTCACTCTTTTCAGCCAGTACAGCAAACGGAACCATCTCTTCCACATCTTTTGAGGCGATCATCTGTTTATCAATTTCAAGCTCTTCGATCTGATTATTTCGATAAACAAGAACCTTATATCCTTTTCCTCGATACTTTGACAGATCCAGTTTTACATTCAGATTTCCTTCGTATGGTGCTGGCTGTTCATCTCCATATACCAACGTCGGTTCTGCTGAATAAAGAACCTGCTTATCTGCCTTTTCCGCATATTTCTTAAATGCCTGATAAATGTCATTCTTCTTCTCTAGCTCGTTTAACTGAAGTTTCGTATCTTTATGCATCATACCTTTTACGGTAACTCCTTTTGATGCGTTCACTAATTCAACTTCCGTAATAAGCGAAGATAAGATTCTTGGATACCCCTGATTCTTTGTTGAATTCCATGTCCAACTACACAATTCTTCATTGCCTGCTACCAGAGTATTTAATTCCTCTTTAAAAGCATTGCTCTTCATTTCAGCCGCTGTTTTCGCTGTTCCCTGTTCTTCGTTTCCTGATAAGGTATCCAGGTAATATGTGTTATTCACAGCTCCTGCTGTTTCTTCTTTTGTGCCAAATACTGCTCCGGTTGTCCCACCTTCTATCGCAGTCTGTGCACTATATGCAATTTGAATGGAGCCATTTTTATCCAACTTTCCAACGATTCCTCCGGCAATTCCATTTTCCTTTGTTGACAGAGCACCTATACTCATACAGTTCTCAATCGTTCCGCTGTTTACTACTGCAATTCCTCCAGCAATTCCATCTGATGCACTTGCTGTTGCCTTTGCATAGTTCGCAGTATTTCGAATCACACCTTTATTCTCAACTACAACGCCTCCTGCCATTGATGTGCCCTTAACAAATGTCGTTGTCTCCGTCAAATTTTTAGGCTCATGCGTGAGTTGATCAGTAAATGGACCGCTGAGATTTGATCCACTGATACACTCATCAATCAATCCATAATTGACAATCGCTAGACCTGCTGCTTTCTCTCCTTCAATATTTTGATAAAAAGCTGCGAAATTCTTTACACTTCCCCGTGCACCGATCGTATCAAAAAGTGCTGCATTTCCATCTGATGATTTGATATCGAATCGGTAGACATAATATCCTTGTCCGTCAAATATACCATTATACGGATTGTCTGCTGAACCGATTGATTCTGTCATTGTTTTACCGTTTCCGAAAATTGTGTTCATCAGCTTGAAGTTTGCACGATTGTTCTTCTTAACAATTTCCGGAATTTTCTTAAATTCTTCAAATGTACGAATCTCGTAAGTTTCTTCTACAGGTTCTTTCTCATAATTCGAATAGGTTCCATCTTCCCAACGATAGACTGTGCCATGTGTATCATCCAGAACCGGATAAGCATCCGGAGTTTCTCCGTTATCAATATTCTGATACCATACTTGAGAGCCGTCTGTCACCTCGTTATTTAAAAGATATGCCTCTTCACCACTCTTGAACTGTTCTGCTGTCTTTGCCTTTGCCAGTTCTTCATCATTCGCAATCTCAGCTTCTCCCAGGAAACCTTTTACCGGAAGTGTATCGAGATAATAATTATTCTTGATTCCATCTTTCTTCGCCGCACAGTATCCGGAAATTGCACCATAGATCTCCTTCCACTCTTCTGCAAGCACACTGCCATAATTGTAACAATCAGAAAGAATGAAATCCTCTTCACCCAATGCAACCTGTCCGGTGATTCCACCGCTGTAACCACGTCCTCCGTGATTTTCCACTTTATAATATGTGATCAATCCGTAATTTGCACAATCCTTGATTTTTGTGCCGCCTGCATATGTATCATCATCAGTTACAAAACCTACAATTCCACCGACTCCGTAGAAATTATAATCCAGTACGATCTTACCTGAATATGTACTCTCCTCTATAGAAGTTGCTGCATTGATTGCTCCGACAATTCCGCCGATATCGTATATCACTCCACCTCCAATATTTACATTTGAATTCACCCGCCTGATCACACCGCCGGAAGTTGTTCCTACAACACCACCTACTGCACTTGCCGCCTCTGCTGTTGTAACGATTGTTCCATTCAGTGTAAAGTTCTTAAGCGTCGCTTTCTTTGCCTCGTCTGTCTCGTTCGGGTCACTCATAAGGTTCTGGAAAAAGCCTATTGACTCATCATTTACTTTCGTCATACTGAAATCAGAAATCGTATGATTCTGTCCGTCGAAAATTCCTTTGAATTCTCCGATTGGTTTCCATTCATAGTTTTCATCCGCCGGATTCTTAAGTGAAATGTCAGACACCAGCGCTCCATGTGCATCTGGCTTTGCTTCCTGAATCTGTGTATGTTCACCGTCCCCATTTACAAGAGCGGAAAACCAAAACATCTGTCCACCATTCCCAATCTCATAACTGCCTGTAGATTCATTATAGTCTGCCGGCTGATATCCACCACATTTCGTACAGAATCCATTGTCATAGGAATGTTCCTTGCAGACTGCATTATAGTATAATGTAATATCCTTCTTCATCCGGACTCAATGTCGCGATCTGGTCTTTTGTCAACAACGTTTCTTCCGAAGTTACTTCTGATGGATTTTCTGTATTGTTATGTCTCTGCAATGTAAGGGATTCCAGAACAGTTGTACCTTCCGCCTTAAACCGAAGTGTTACCTCTTTTCCTGAAGGAACAATATTTTCCTGACATGTTGTCCCATCTTCCTGAACCATTTCTAACTCTGTATCTCCGACTCCATTCGTAGCAACATCAACTTTCGTCTTATAATAACCATCTTCTTGTGGGCGGTTCTTTAATATAACGGTATATGCCGAATATGCCCCCGCTGATTTATCCGGTTGAATTTTTTCTGCACTTAAAGTAGAACTTTCAAGACTGCTTCCCGGATACTGTCCTGTTGTATCAACCACATGGAAAATCGTATAGCTTGTCGCCCATGCATCATGATAATCAAAATCATAATCCGATAAAGCAATATATGTTTTTGTATCTTTTTTTGTAAGCAGGTATTCACTCAGATAATCACCAGGTATACTTGATAATGCACTGAATAGTCCTGTAGCGAATAAGCTCTGAAATTCCGCCGTATTTTTCGCGCAACTAAATTGATTCTGCCCATCGCTATAATTTTCTTTTGTTAAATTAATAAAATCACAAGATGGAATATGTTGATCTCTCGCCAAAGTGAGATCTATTTTCTCTTCAAATTGATAAAACCGCAAATTTTCAGGAACAGAATCGTCTGAATTCCAAGCCCAATCCTCTTCCGCATCGTGTGGCTGTGATGTATCGAAAATATAATAAATATCTATTCCCGATGGATTCTCCTCCGTTTTAGGTGTCGGCACAGCAATTCTGTGAAAATTAACAAACGGCGTAATTACATCAGCATTGGATTTCCAACCATACTCCTCAATAAGGTAAAGATAACCTTCGTTAAACGCATCGATAATCGGTTGCTCATTCTCATAGAACTCGCCTGTTAATTTCTCATGGTAATTTTCATTTTTCATACGTACAGATACCATGTCTTCTGGCTTTACAAATTCATCCAATTTCATCCGAATCGAACCAACCGTTGAATCCGAAACTAATATTTCTCTGTCAAGCATAGTATCCATAGCTTTGGCAACATCTTCATTCAACTTATTTAAATCATTCGTCCATGCAGCATAGCTCTCCCATTTACTTTCATCATCTGGATATTTCTCTTCAAAATAATCACCACGCTGTGCAATAAATTCCTGATACATCATCTCCATCTTAATGATTTCCATAAATTGTTTATCAATACTTGAAACTATGTAATTATATTGATCACCAGAAAATCCATAAGCCCTATATGCAAATTGTGCCGCAGCATCCGCATAATTTTTCTCATCACTTGGCTTATTCAACGCATTGATCATACTCCAAATCGATCTTTTGAATACACCATCTATCGTGTCATTACAAAATATAGCGTCCTTTTTTTTCTCATCGGTTGGATTTTCAAAGCTATTTCCAGCCGCTTTATAAACCTCAATAAAATTGTCATAAAGCTTTTGCTTACTCTTTTCGACAGCATTTATATCCGTCTTACCATCCATATACAGTTGCGCGGCTTTCATATAATCTTCGTAGGCGCTCAATGTATTTCCTACATTTCCGGCAGTTTCATATACATCTATATCTTTAGACCATTGCTGATTCAGCTCATTTTTCGCTTCTGTGTACTGTATTTTCTGAAGTGTATTCTCTATTTCTGCATCATACTCTTTAAGATGTTGATCAACGATCTTAACTTCATTAAGTATCTCATTACAAAGAGCCTGAATTTCTGCCAGTGTCTGTCCAGTGTTATTGCCTCCACAAATCCATTTATTAACAAATGAAGCTACTTTCTGAAATCCTTCACTCTCTGTCGCTCCGGCAATTCTGACAAGTGCTGATCCACAAGTAGTCAACCCTACTGTGTAAATACGATTGACAAATGTTTTCCGGTACTCACCCATAGATTATTTTGTTTAACTGCCGGTGCAGCAGTCTCTGCTTCTGCACTTACCGATAAAGGCATAATCGAAAATGCTACGCAAAGGCTTATTCCAATTGCAATAATCCTTTTCGAAATTCTTCTTTTCATCCGCATCCCGCTCCTTCCTTATTCCTGTCTCTGCCTGATGATTCGTTTTGTATCATTATTTATACCTTTTTATAATACCGCTCACACGGTTAATCAGCAATCTTTTTTGCTCAAATCTGCGCTTTTATTTAATGTTTCTTAGATAAATTGTTGTGAAGCTCAATTAAAGTGCATTTTATTTTCATTGATTATTGCATTTTAATTATTTCTATTGTATTTTCAAAACAACTATAGTAATATAAAATTATCACAATAAAGGAAGGTCTCATATGCGTTATAATGTTCCACTATATTTCGAACGAAAGAATATCAAAAGTTCAGATATTTTTTACCTTACCAGACAGAATCCTCACACAATCATTACGCTTTCCTCGGGAGAAAGCATTACGACTACAATCCCGATAAAAGAACTTATGCTTTACTTGCCGGAAGAAGATTTTCTAAATATCTCAAAGGGCATTGTTCTTCGAAAAAATCAAATTGTTCATATATCTGACGAAGGACTTTATACAATGACGGATGGTGCTGTCTTTCAAGGGAGAAAACGTAATCTGAGTCAGCACAAACAGATCCGTAAGGAACTTGGTTTAAATACGCAGAACCTTTCGGAGGTTTCAGAAGACAGCTCTCTTCAATTATTTGATCACTGTAGCTTTCTCAATGATATGCCACTTGCTTTTTGTATTATTGAACTTGTATTTGATGCGGAGGGACATGGTGTAGACTTTGTATTCCGTTACTGTAATGATGAAATGACTGTTGTTGAGGGCGTTCCCGTTTCAGAAATGTTGAATCGTTCTTTTTATGAAGTCTTTGAAAACGGGGATAAAAAATGGCTTGTCACTTATGCAGATGTAGCGTTAAACGGCAATAAACATATCCTGCATGATTATAGTCCGGAAATCGACAAGACTCTGACCATCTACTGTTTTCAACCAGCTCCGGGATATTGTGCATGTGTGTTGATTCCGTCTTAGCTTTCTGCTATTTGGCGCATACGATTACAAAACTATTTTTCTGTAAAGAAAAAGGCTGTGATTTCAAAATGTATTCTTTACATCCTGAAATCACAGTCTCTGATATGCAATTTTTTTGACTTTAGAGAAAAATTATGTATTATCGTTCAAATTGTAGCACAGGTACAACATATCTATAATTTTTTGTTTATCCGTCCCTCTAATGCCTAATGATTTTAAATCCACTGTTTCATCAGCTATTTCAGATAAGAACTTTTTCATATCCTCTGCTATTTCCGAACTGAGAACTTGCCTTGTATTGACTGTGATTAACTGTGCTAATCGGAACACATCGTTTTTATGTTTCTTTATATTTTTGCTGTCAACCTGCTCTCCATTCAACTTGCGTTCTTTTAAATCCAGCCACGCTTTCGCCTTAAATGGTATCAGGCAAGTCGGACTTAATACCGGAATGCCTTCAACCATCATTTGTCCAGTTTTTAGCAATTCATAATACGCTTCATTTAGAAGGATTGCCGACAAGCTGGAGATTTCATCGTCTATCGGAAGCGGTGTGAGAACTGCATCATCTTCCAATATAATAAAATCTGGATTTTTGGAAAATATTTCTATCATATATGGATATTCTTTGCTTTTCGGAGATGTGAAACGATAAAACTGTGCATTTCCAGTGCTTTTATTCAAATGCTCATATCCTGCTTCTTTGACATACTCCCAAAACTGCCTGCCAAACTCCGCTGTTATGGATTCAACAATC